>Ga0136617_10000896_pt1 | contig 25971 bp, 25 predicted proteins | sample AntDrymUQ3222106_2_FD_129672 | JGI IMG/M metagenome (GOLD analysis project Ga0136617, IMG submission 129672) | Polar desert sand microbial communities from Dry Valleys, Antarctica - metaG UQ322 (21.06) | ecosystem: Environmental > Terrestrial > Soil > Desert | place: Antarctica: Dry Valley...
GCGATCGAAGGTTTCGCCCGGGTGTACGAGGCCGACATGTTGGCCAAGCCCGACCCCTCGACGTTCCAGATCCTCCCGTGGCGCGGCGACGGCCCAGCGACGGCCCGGATGTTCTGCGACATCATGATGCCGGGCGGATCGCAGTCGTACGCCGACCCGCGGTTCGTGCTCAAGCGCACCTTGAGCAAGGCCACCGACCAGGGCTACACCTTCTACACGCACCCCGAGATCGAGTTCTACCTGTTCAAGGACCGCCCGCGCGACGGCACCGCCCCCGAGCCGGTCGACCGCAGCGGGTACTTCGACCACACCAGCCAAAGCGTGGCCCACGACTTCCGGCGCGACGCCATCTCGATGCTCGAGTCGATGGGGATCTCGGTCGAGTTCAGCCACCACGAGGGCGGCCCGGGCCAGCAGGAGATCGACCTGAGGTACGCCGACGCACTGTCGACGGCCGACAACGTCATGACGTTCCGCGTGGTCGTCAAGGAGGTGGCGTTGAGCCAAGGCATCCACGCCAGCTTCATGCCCAAGCCGTTCACCGACTTCCCGGGCTCGGCGATGCACACCCACCTTAGTCTGTTCGAGGGCGACAACAACGCGTTCTTCGAGGCCGGCTCCGACTACCACCTGTCGAAGGTGGGGCGGATGTTCATCGCGGGTCTGCTCGAGCACGCCGCCGAGATCACCGCGGTCACGAACCAATGGGTCAACTCCTACAAGCGGCTCGCAGGCGGCGGCGAGGCGCCGTCGTACGTCTGCTGGGGCCACAACAATCGTTCGGCGCTCGTACGGGTGCCGATGTACAAGCCGACCAAGGGTGCCTCGACCCGGGTCGAGCTACGGTCGCTGGACTCGGCCGCCAACCCGTACCTCGCCTTCGCGGTCATGCTTGCCGCCGGGATGAAGGGCATCGAGGAGGGTTACGAGCTGCCGCCCGGTGCCGAGGACGACGTCTGGGGTCTGACCGAGGCGGAGCGTCGTGCGATGGGGATCGAGCCATTGCCGCAGAACCTGCACGACGCCATCTCGGTGATGGAGCGTTCCGAGCTGGTGGCCGAGACGCTCGGCGAGCACGTGTACGACTTCTTCCTGCGCAACAAGCGCGCGGAGTGGGAGGAGTACCGCCAGCAGGTCACGCCCTTCGAGCGCGCCCGCATGCTCCCCGTCTGGTGATTCATCCCTGCGACGCCTGCACATCACGGCTGGCGGCTGCAGGTCTGCGAGTGGAATCGGAGCAGCCCGCGAGATTCGCGCGGATGGCTTCCGCGTATCAGTGCAGGCTCGGCCGGTACCACGGGCGGTAGCCTCGAGGCCGTGAGCGCGCGGGTGCTGGTCGTAATGCACGAGGAGGACTGTCCGCCCGGATGGTTCGGCAGCTGGCTGACCGAGGCTGGGATGACGCTCGACGTCTGCCCCGCCTACCGACGACCGCTGCCGCCCGACCTGCAGACGTATGACGGCCTGCTCGTGCTCGGCGGAGACATGGGCGCGTACGACGACGCGACCCATCCCTGGCTGACGATGACCAAGGCGCTGATCCGCGACGCGGTGGCGCAGCGCCTGCCGTTCCTCGGCATCTGCCTCGGCCACCAGCTGGCCGCGGTCGCGCTTGGCGGCTCGGTCGAAGTCAACGCGCACGGCCACGCCCGCGGGATCACCCCGCTCGGCCTCACCTCGGCCGGCATCGAGGACGAGCTGTTCCACGTGACCATCGACGAAGCGCCGGCCTTGCAGTGGAACCACGATGTCGTCACCACGCTGCCGCCCGGCGCGACGCTGTTGGCCACCGACCCCGACCTGTCGGTGCAGGCAGTAAATTTCGCTCCACGCGCCTGGGGCGTGCAGTTCCACCCCGAGGCGGGCAGCGACATCTTCGCGCGCTGGGTCCGGGAGCGACTCGGCCACGCTCCGCCTGCGCGCGTGGACGTCGCCGCGGCGTACGCCGAGGTCCGGAAACACGAGCGCGACCTCGAGCGCGCCTGGAAGCCGCTGGCGGAGCGATTCGCGGCGATCACCGCTGACGCCGCGGTCGCTCGGGTTGCCTGAGCGCGCTCATGGGCAGGGCTACGACGATGTCGCCGGGTCGGCTCGCCCGGCTGGGGTTCTTCGACGGCGAGGCGGCCGCACGCGGCTGGGCCGAGCTCCGGCTCGGCTCCGAGCACCTGCTGGAGACGCTCGCCTCGGCGGCGGACCCGGATCTTGCCCTGCGGCAGCTCGGACGGCTGATCGACGCCGCTGACACCGATGCCGGAGGTCTTCGGCTTGCCCTGGTGGAAGACGCAGTCTTCGCCCAGCGGCTGGCTCGCGTGCTCGGCGCCAGCGCGGCGCTGGGGGACCACTTGGTCCGGCGTCCGAACGACTGGCGCCAGCTCACCGGACCCGAACTGGGTTCGACCCGGCCCACGGCAGCCAACCTGCGCGACACCTTGTGCGAGGTGAGCGACCGCGACAGCCTGCGACTGACGTACCGGCGGCTGTTGCTGCGGCTGGCCGCCCGCGACCTGAGTCTCGACCTGGCCGTCGACGACGCCGCGGCAGAGCTCGCCGACCTCGCCAGCGGTGCCCTCGAAGCAGCGCTACGGATCGCGCGGGCCGAGCTCGGCACTCCCGCCGACACCTGCCGGCTGGCCGTGATCGCGATGGGCAAGTGCGGTGGGCGCGAGCTCAACTACGTCAGCGACGTCGACGTCGTCTTCGTGGCAGAGCCGGCCGGTGACACGCCCGAGAACGCCGCGCTGCGGGCGGCCACGATGCTGGCGTCGGCCACGATGCGGATCTGCTCCGATCACACCGCTGAGGGCACACTCTGGCCGGTCGACGCAGGGCTACGCCCCGAGGGCAAGGCCGGCCCGCTGGTGCGCACGCTCGCCAGCCACGCGTCGTACTACGAGCGTTGGGCGAAGACCTGGGAGTTCCAGGCGTTACTGAAGGCGCGCCCGGTGGCGGGCGATGCGGAGCTGGGGGAGAGGTACGCCGCGGAGATCGCCGGCTTGACGTGGACCGCGGCTGAGCGCCCGGACTTCGTCTCCGACGTCCGGGCGATGCGCCGTCGGGTCGTCGACAACATCCCGGCCCGAGACGCCGACCGAGAGCTCAAGCTCGGGCCCGGAGGGCTGCGCGACGTCGAGTTCGCCGTCCAGCTGCTGCAGCTGGTGCACGGCCGTGCCGACGAGGAGCTCCGATCGGGCAGCACGCTCGAGGCGCTGAGCGCCCTGACCACACGGGGATACGTCGGCCGGGAGGACGGTGGCGTGCTCGCCGACGCCTACCGGTTCCTGCGGACTCTCGAGCACCGGCTCCAGCTCAGCCGGCTGCGGCGCACGCATGTCGTGCCGAACGACCCGGACATCTTGCGGGTGCTCGGCCGTTCGATGGGGATGACGTCGGATCCCGCCAACGAGCTCACCAAGCAACGGGCACGGCACGTCCGCGAGGTACGACGGCTGCACGAGCGATTGTTCTACCGCCCCCTGCTCGAGGCGGTGGCCGCCGTGTCCGGCGGTGCGGTCCGGCTCACGACGGATGCGGCCCGGCACCGGCTCGAGGCGCTCGGGTACCTCGACCCGGCCGCGGCGCTACGCCATCTCGAGTCGCTCACGTCAGGGGTGTCGAGGCGCGCTTCCATCCAGCGAGCGTTGCTGCCGGCGATGTTGGGCTGGTTCGCCGAGGCGCCTGACCCCGACGCGGGACTGCTGGGTTTTCGCCAGCTCAGTGACGCCGTCGGGTCGTCGCACTGGTATCTCGGCATGCTTCGGGACGAGGGCGCGGCCGCCGAACGTCTCGCCCACCTGCTGGCAACCAGCCGGTACGCCAGCGACCTGCTCATGCGTGCCCCGGAGGCCACCGCCCTGCTGGCCCACGACGCCGATCTCTCCCCGCGCGCGGCGAGCAACCTGACGACGGAGGCGGTCCGCGCTGCACGTCGACGCGCCAACCCGACCGAGGCGATCGCCGCGGTGCGCGGTATTCGACGCCGTGAGCTGTTCCGCGTGTCGGCTGCGGATGTGTTCGGTCTGCTCGACGTGGACACCGTGGGTGAGGCGTTGACCTCGATCAGCCGAGTGACCCTCGAGGGTGGCCTCGTCGCTGCCACCTCAGCCATCGAGAGCGAGCAAGGCGCGGCGTTGCCGACGCGGGTGGCTCTGATCGCTATGGGCCGGCTCGGCGGAGCCGAGATGTCGTACTCGAGCGATGCCGATCTGATGTTCGTGCACGACCCCATCGAGGGCGCCAACGAGCGCGAGGCCTCTGAGGCGGCCTTCGCCGTAGCGAACGAGCTGGGCCGGCTGCTGGCACTGCCCGGCCCGGACCCGGCGTTGACGGTGGACGCCGGACTGCGTCCTGAAGGTCGGCAGGGCCCGCTGGTGCGCACGTTGGCGTCCTACGCCGCCTACTACGCACGCTGGTCCAAGGTATGGGAGGCACAGGCGTTGTTGCGTGCCGCGCCGATCGCCGGTGATGCCGACCTGGGACGGCGTTTCGTCGTGCTGGTGGACCCGTTGCGCTACCCGGCAGCGGGTATGACGGCCGCCGATGTGGCTGAGATTCGACGGATCAAGGCCCGGGTCGACGCCGAGCGGCTGCCGCGCGGCGCCGACCCCGCGACCCACCTCAAGCTCGGACGCGGCGGACTCGCCGACGTCGAGTGGACGGTGCAGCTGCTCCAGCTGCGGTACGGCCACGAGGTGCCGGGGCTGCGCACGACTCGTACGTTGACGGCGTTGAGTGCGGCAGTCGACGCGGACCTGCTCGAACGTGATGCTGCCGATGCGCTGGCCCGCGCCTGGCGACTGGCGAGCAAGGTCCGCAACGCGGCGATGCTCGTACGTGGCCGCCCCATCGAGAGCCTGCCCGAGCAGGGACGCGACCTCGTCGGGGTCGCCGTCCTTTGTGGTTATCCGGTCGGCGAGGTCAACCGGCTCGGAGACGACTACCGACGGGTCACCCGGCGAGCGCGGGTGGCCGTGGAGCAGGTGTTCTGGGAATAGCCGGTCGTGGCTCGCTGGGTGCGCGACCCGCGCGCTAACCCAGTGCGGCGACGCCGCTGAGCTGAGCGACGGTCGGACCTCGACGCCTCGGTGTGCCCGGCTCGTGGATGATCCGGTCCCGCTCGCGGGGGGTCAGGCCGCCCCAGACGCCGTACGGTTCCTGCACCTTCAGAGCGTGTTCGCGGCAGCGAGCCAGCACCGGACAGTGCTCGCAGTACTGCTTGGCCTGGCTCTCGCGACGCTGGCGGACGGGGCCGCGCTCGGAATCGGGCGGGAAGAACACCTCGGGGTCGACGCTGCGGCAGACGCCGTCGTACTGCCAATCCCACTGCTCGATGACCGGGGTGGGTAGACGGCTCAGATTGGCCATGACAGACCCCTCTCCAACGAGTCCCTGCAAACACCGTCACCGACGCCAGATCCGGCGGAAAACCAGTCTGCACGGGGAGTTCGCCGGTAGGCGACGACCGGGGAACGGCGTGCGCCAGCCACCGTGATGCGCGTGTCATAACGCAAAGGTCGAGCGCCTGAGATCTCCCTCACGGCAGCGATGTACCCCGCTCGTACGCCGTGAAACAGGGCTGAGGCCCGGAGCCCTGCGCGGCTCCGGGCCTCTTCCTCCCCCCAGATCGGGTGCGGCGCGACCATCGCCCGTGGGTGCCGATCGGCGGTCGCGGTCCAAGAACCGCGACCGTGCGTTGCGGTCGCCCGCAGTCACCGAGACACTGCGGGTGAAGGGATGCGCCTCGGCTCTGGGCTAGCTGCGCCGCGGTCGCATCGTCACTGGTCATGACTGTACGAAGGACAGGACGCGGCGTCATCAGCCGATCGCGCAGCGTTATGCGGAAATCGGCGGTAACGGCATCCCCCGAACGGCGGTCTCGCCTACCCGTGCGTTCGGCAAAGCGGTAGCCCTGAGGCGCCGGCAGGACGTCCCGTCCTCTCGGCGCTCAGTGCCGCTCTTCGAGGCCGACAGCGTCGCGCAGTCGCCGTACGGCGCCCTCGAGCTCGGGGTCGTGACGTGCTTGCGATGCCATCAGGTCGGAAAGCGCCTCGGCGAGCACGTTGAGCTTCTCCTGGGATGCTTCGTCGGCGCGCTTGCCCGCGTTTTCCAGCAGCGCCAGCAGGAGCAACGTGACCACGCTGCCGACAGTGTGGATCGCCACCTGCCAGGACTTCAGGTCCGGCCACAACGGAACGCTGACAAGCCACAGGCCAACGACGACCAGGCAGACGAAGAAGAACCCGGGGCCGCTTACCCGGTCGTGCGCCGCCTGGACGAACCGCTCGAACCAGGTTCGGTCGTCGTCGTCGTTCCGGTCCTTGGCGGCTTCCGTGCTTCGCTCCTGGTCAGGGGTCACGAGCCATGACCCTAGCGGCACGAACCGGCCCCCTGATCCCCTGACAGAACCTGGTATCGCGGCAGGCGCCGGTGAACTCCTCAGACGCAGGGGTAGCCGTCCCACCAGACTTCAGCCACGATGGACGGGCACCCACCGGAGGTAACCCATGCGACGCTCTGTTCGCAGCTTGTTCTCCGCTGCCCTGATCACTCCTCTCGCCGCGGTCTTCGTGGGCATTCCGCCCGCCGTGGCCGACACGTCGTACTCAGCACCGCTGCAGACCGCGATCGGCAACTGCCTGTCGCGACGGAGGTTCGGACTGGGTACGACCGCGATCTGTTCGACCACTGGGTCGACGCCGACGGTGATGCCTGCGACGCCCGCGAGGAGGTGCTGATCTCGGAGGCGGACGACGCGCCGTCAGTGGGTTCGTCATGTGCCTTGTCGGGTGGGCGGTGGTTCTCGTACTACGACCGCCTGTCGGTGAGCGGCCCATCCGGCGTGGACGTCGACCACATGGTCCCTCTCGCCGAGGCTTGGGACTCCGGCGCCCGGTCGTGGAGCCCGGATCGTCGGGAGGCGTACGCCAACGACTTGGCCGACTACCGCACCTTGGTTGGCGTCACGGCTTCGTCGAACCGCAGCAAGGGCGACCAGCACGTCGCCGAATGGCTGCCGTCCTACGACCAGTGCCGCTACCTGCGTGAGTACGTCGCAGTGAAGGTGCGATGGAGTCTGCGCGTCGACTCGGCGGAAAAGTCCGCCATGCAGAGCCTGGCCGGTGGCTGCACCAACTCCACCATCACCGTCACGGTCGTCAGCTAGCCGCAGGCGGGTGGGGTCGGCTCACTGACTCGCCGGCTCGGCCACCCACAGCATCGGGTCACCCCAGCCGAGCTCGTCGGCGCCGTGCTTGCCGAACGCGAGTGCCACCAACGTACGGCGGTGGGCGGCGAAGGTGAGGACGTGCGCGATCATCCCGCCGTAGGTGAAGACCTCGGCTGGCTGACAGGTGGCGTCCACGAACGTGTCGTCCAGCCGGTCGGCAGCCACCACGCTGTGGACATGCGCGAGGTACGTCGGCCCCTCGCCGGCCAGTCGTTCGCGCATCGAGATGAGCGGTTCGTGCTCCTCCACCGACCAGTCGTAGGCGCGCGTCGCCATCGCGGCGTTCCACATCCCCATCTGGCCGATGAGCCTCGAGAGGAGAGAGCGGATCGTCTGCTCGTCGTCGTCGACGTCCAGTCCGATGCGCTCGTCGAGCTGATCGTCGGTGAGACGGTCGGCCACGCTGACCATCTCGCCGGTCAGCCAGACGTGGTGCTCGACCATCTTGGTCAGAAGTTCCATAGCGGTGACCTTGTCTCGGGAGGGAAGCCGGAGGCTTCCCGGTGGGTGGAAGTGGACGTCGCTGGGGGCGTCGATCTGGGTGCGCGTCGGCTTGCGTCGCCACGCGGCTGGCGGAGTTCCGTAGGCCTTGGTGAAGGCGCGCGTGAACGCCTCGTGTGAGCCGTAACCGGCTTCGACGGCAATGTCGAGCAGTGGAGCCGACGTCGTGATCATCCGGTACGCCGCCCGCTCGAGAAAGATTCGCCGTCGCAAGGTCTGCGGCGGTTCTCCCGCCACCGAGCTGATCATCCGGTCGAAGTGGAACCGCGAGAAGTGGAATCGTTCGGCCCACTCCTCTCCCGACCGCTGACCCTCATCGGGGTCGTCCAGGTAGGCAGCCAAGTGATCGACAAACTCGGCGAACGTGTCTGCGGCGGTCATCACACAGGCTCGGCTTCAGCCGGTCGAAGACACGGGCCGGTCCCGCGCGGCGATGCGGCGCGCCTTCGCGCGGACCTCCTTGGCCAGGGAGACACCGGACGCCAGGAGCTCCCGGGCGGCGTCCGCGTCGATGCCGGCGGAGAAGTCGGCCACTGTCACGCGATGGTGCGGACTCGTCTCGATCAGTACGGTGTCACCCGGCGTGAGCGCGCCCGGGTGCAGGACGCGGCACAGGGCGCCGACGCGACCGCTGCGGTGAAAGTCTCGATGGAAGTCGCTGACTCCCACATGCTGAGAGAGGTTCGCGCAGGGCGTACGAGGCTTGCAGACCTCGAGCACGACCTCGCCGATGCGCCAACGCTCTCCCAGCCGCGCGCCGGACACGTCCAGACCCGACGTCCGGACGTTCTCACCGAAACTCCCGGGTGCGAGCGGCCGGCCCAGCTGCCTGGCGAAGTACTCCGCGTCCTCGTCTGCGTAGACGTACACAGCGCCGTCCCGGCCGCCGTGGCTGCCGTCCACGTGCTCGTCGCCGTCCAGACCGACCTCATCCACGGAGGTCGGGCCGGACCGCGGCCGTTTGTCGATCGCGGTGTCATGGAAGTGTCCCGGCTTGATTGCGTGCACGACGCACACCGCGGTCACTGACCTCTGACTGGTTGACATGACGGCAACCATGCCAGTCGTGGATCATCACGGCTTGATCATGCTTGCGGTTAGCCTGCGGGGCGGGTTTGTCGTCGTCGCGCCACCGGGCACCAGCGCCGACGCGACGATCACCAGGAACCCGGCGACCGACAAGCCAGCGCCGACCAGGCCCGGCGACCGATAGCCGTATCCCGCGGCGATCACCAGCCCCATAGCCAGCGATGACCCCAGCAATGAGCGGAAGACCGACCAGTCCGCAAGCCTGCCGCCACCCAGGTGCCCGCAACCATGCCCAGTCCGAGCGCGAGCAGGAACGCCGACACGGCCGACTCGGGCATCCCGCCGACGGCCGTGACGGTCGGGGCGATGGAGGTGTACACCGCAAACATCCCGCCGAAGCCGATCGCGCCGGCCAGCAGGTCAGCAGTACCTGCGGCTTGGCGAAGGCTGCAAGCTCACGTCGACCGGACGCCTGCTGGTCGGGTCGGGTCCTTCACTGAATGCATAGCCTCCGGGTTTCTTCGGGGGTCGTCCTGGTGGTCTGGTTGTTGTGGTCCGGGCCTAGGCGAGGGAGCCAATGCGTGACGCAACTCACCGACTGGGTGCTGCGACATCGGCTCGTCGTCGGGATCGCCTGGCTGGCCGTCGCTGCGGTGGGCGGACTGACCGCCTCGACGACCGTCGACCGGCTCAGCTATGAGTTCGCGCTTCCGGGAGCGCCGGCGTACGAGACGAACGAGAAGATCATGGACGAGTACGGCGGCGGTGGCACCAATCCACCGCTGCTGGTCGTTCTGACGGGCGACGGTGCCGCGAAGGCCGCCCCGCAGATCTCCAAGGCGGTCGAAGGCGCCATCGCGAAGTCCAGGACGGCGACCGCGTCAGACCCGGGCGCTGAGTCGCTCACCGCCGACAACGGGCAGACGTCCACCGTGGTGGTGTGTACCCGCCCGTCGTTGGGGGACCAGAGCCGTACGCGAGCGCGCAGCCCCAGCTCGAGGGCGTAGTCGAAAAGACCCTGGCGACGGGTGCACCCGAGGGCTCGGTCGACGGTCAGGTCACCGGCTTCTCCATCTTGTCGGAGGGTGGCGGTGGTGACCGGGGCGTCATCGTCGAGGTCCTGCTCGGCGGGCTCGGCGCGCTCGTGGTGCTGGCCCTCGTCTTCGGGTCCCTGCTGGCCGGCCTGCCGCTGCTGGTGGCTGCGGTATCGATCCTGGGGACGTACCTGGCGTTGCTGGGCCTCACGCAGGTCACCGACGTGTCGTTCGTGGTGCAGTACCTGGTTGCCCTGATCGGCTTGGGCGTCGCCATCGACTACTCGCTGCTCGTGGTGACCCGCTGGCGGGAGGAGAGCGCCCGCTCGAACGGCGATGGCCGCGAGGGACGCGCGGCCAACGACGACGCCATCCGGACGGCGATGGCGACGGCGGGGAGGTCTGTGCTGTTCAGTGGCGTCACGGTGGCGGTGTCTCTCGCGTCGCTGATCTTGGTGCCGCTGCCGTTTCTGCGGAGCATCGGACTCGGTGGGCTGCTCATCCCGTTGCTCAGTGTCGCGACCTCGCTGACGTTGGTGCCAGCCCTGCTGAGCGCCTTCGGACCGCGGCTGGTCTGGCCACGACGCAAACCGGCCCGCACGCGTTCTCCAATGTGGAACCGCATCGCCACGTCAGTGCTGCGGCACCGTTGGGTCACCATCGTGGTGACGACCGTCGCCCTGCTTGCGCTGGCAGCCCCCGTGGTCTGGCTGACGCTGGGATCCCCCCAGCTGGCCGGACTGGCTTCCGAAGCCCCTGAGTCGACTGCCGCGACCAGGGCCATCGACGCCGGTGCGCCGGACGGAACGCTGCGCCCGATCGAGGTGCTTGTTCCCGAGGGTGAAGCGGATGCTGCGGGGAAGCGTCTCGAGCGCGTCGACGGCGTCAGCACCGTCGTGTCACCCGAAGGAGACGCCTGGGCGCGGGGTGACGAACGGATGCTGTTGGTGTGGTTGGCCGACGACCCGGCGAGCGACAACGGGCGCGCGGCCCTGGCCGACGTACGTGCCACCGAGGTCGGGGAGTTCGGCGGCGGACCGACCGAGGACGCCGACTTCGTCACCGCTGTCTACGAGAACGTCGTGTGGGTGGTGCTCGCCGTCGTACTCGTGACGTCACTGCTGCTGGCACGGGCGCTGCGGAGCCTGTGGCTGCCGATCAAGGCGCTGGTGCTGAACACCGTTTCGATAGCGGCGGCGTACGGCGTGACCGTGCTGATCTGGCAGGAAGGCTTCGGGTCTGAGCTGTTGTTCAACCAGGCGGCGACGGGCGTGATCACGACCTGGGTGCCCATCGCGGCCTTCGCCTTTCTGTTCGGGCTGTCGATGGACTACGAGGTCTTCATCTTGTCCCGGGTGCGGGAGGCGTACGACGACCACGGAGATACCGACCGCGCGGTGGTCGACGGGATCGCGTACACGGGCCGGCTGGTGACGTCGGCGGCGCTGATCTTGTTCCTGGCTTTCATCGCCTTGTCCACCGTGCCCGCCGTCGAGGTCAAGATCCTCGCAACGGCGCTGGCTCTCGGCATCGCGATCGATGCGGTGATCGTCCGCAGCCTGCTTGCTCCTGCGCTGGTGGGCGTGCTCGGCCGCGCCAACTGGACCATGCCGAGTTGGCTCAGCCGCCTCCTCCGCGCCTGACGCCACAAGAATCCGAGTCTCACCTGGCCTGGGACTCGCGTACAGCCCGGTAGAACCTCTGCAAGTCCCGCAACTCGCTCGGGGCACGCGCGCCCCAGATCTTGGCCACACGGCCGCCCCCGAGGGCGATCACGGTTCCCTCCATACCGGAGCCGAGCACCTCCCCAGGCTCGTATCCACGATCACGCAGGACGCTCAGCCAACGCCCGCTGACTGCTGCCATGACGCCTATCGTCCCCTAGTGCCACGGGGCACTAGCTGTCACAGCAAAGACGCAGTGAGGAACGATCCGAACCTGGCAGACGGTCGGCGCATGCATTGCGCGATCTCGGGTATCACGCTGGCACGTTCGCCGTCTGTGCTCGTCGGCGGTCAGGCACAGAGGGAGAGATCGTGGCTCAAACATCGCGCAAGTCGGTCAAGAGGACCGCCAAGAAGGGTGCAAGCACGGGAAAGAAGGCCGCCAAGAAGGCCGTCGCCATGGCCGCAGAATTGTTGGAGAAGCCGATCCCTGGGGCACCGGCACCGCAGCCGCCTTCGGCCGACGAGCCGACGCAAGCCACTGATCCGCTGCCGAGCAAGTCCGACCAAGCTGCACCTCAAACCAGGACGCCGTCGGGCGCCGAGACCGGTGCACCCGCCAGCGCTCTCGGCCAGCAGGGGGCCTACCTGACGACTGCTCAGGGAGTTCGTCTCGCCGAGACCGACCACTCGCTCAAGGCTGGCGACCGCGGACCGACGCTGTTGCAGGACCATCATTTGCGGGAGAAGATCACCCACTTCGACCATGAGCGGATTCCCGAGAGAGTGGTACACGCGCGGGGTGCTGCCGCACATGGGGTGTTCGTCGGCAACGGTGCCGCGGACGGCGTCTCTAAGGCTACCTTCCTGGGCAAGGGCGTCGAGACCCCGGTGTTCGTGCGCTTCTCGACGGTTCTCGGGTCTCGCGGCTCCGCAGACACCGTGCGAGACACCAGAGGTTTCGCTACCAAGTTCTACACCTCCGAGGGCACGTTCGACCTCGTCGGCAACAACATCCCGGTGTTCTTCATCCAGGACGGGATCAAGTTCCCTGACGTCGTCCACGCTGCCAAGCCGCATCCGGACCGGGAGATCCCCCAGGCTCAGAGCGCACACGACACGTTCTGGGACTTCGTGTCCCTGCACACCGAGGCGCAGCACCACACGATGTGGAACATGTCCGACCGCGGCATCCCGCGATCCTTCCGGACCATGGAGGGCTTCGGGGTCCACACCTTCCGGCTCGTCAACGGCGACGACGAGACGGCGCTGGTCAAGTTCCACTGGAAACCCAAGCTCGGAGTGCACTCCCTCGTGTGGGAGGAGGCACAGATGTTGGCCGGAGCCGATCCCGACTTCCACCGACGTGACCTGGCGGATGCCATCGAGTCCGGTGCCTATCCGACCTGGGACCTCGGCATCCAGGTGTTCCCGGACACGCCCGAGCAGACGTTCGAGGGCATCGATCTGCTGGATCCCACCAAGATCGTTCCCGAGGAGCTCGCACCCGTCCAGGTGATCGGTCAGATGATGTTGACCGCGAACCCGACGAACTACTTCGCAGAGACCGAGCAGGTTGCCTTCCACACCGGCCATCTGGTGCCAGGCATCGACGTCACCGACGACCCGCTGCTGGCGGCGCGGCTTTTCTCCTACCTGGACACACAGATCACCCGTCTTGGTGGGCCGAACTTCGCGCAGCTGCCCATCAACCGCCCGCACGCACCGGTCAACGACATGCTGAGAGACGGCTCCCACCAACACGCGGTCCACCCGGGTGTCGCGCCTTACCACCCGAACTCGCTGGATGGCGGCTGTCCTTTCCTGGCCGGTGAAGACGTAGGCGGGTTGGTCGAGGTGCCTGCTGTCGTCGTCGAAGCGACGAAGGTACGTGCCGCCTCCAGGTCCTTCGACGACCACTTCTCGCAGGTCCGCCTCTTCTGGCAGAGCATGACGCCCGTCGAGCAGTCCCACATCGTCTCTGCGTACACGTTCGAGCTCGGCAAGTGCTACGAACAGACGATCAAGGAACGCCAGCTGGTCTCCCTGGCCAACATCGACCCCGGCCTGTGCGAACTCGTGGCTGCCGGACTCGGGCTCGTCGCACCTGAGGCAACCGAATCAGGAACTGCAATCGACCCCAGCCCGGCGCTGTCGCAGCTCGGTGGCACCTGGCCACTGGACGGCCGGCTCGTGGGCATCGTGATCGACCCAACAGGAAATCTAGACGGCGTCAACGATGCCCGCTCGGCCGTGCTGGGCGCTCAGATGGTGCCTCTGCTTATCGGCCCGCACGGGGGCACCGTGGGCGATGGGCTTGTCCTGCAGCGGACCTTCCTCACGACCCGATCAGTCGAGTTCGACGCCATCTTGGTGGCTGGACGACCCAGTCCCGCTGCCGACTCGTTGCCTTCGCGCCACACCAAGGCGGGTCAGGCAGCTCCCGCCGACGTAGATCCGCGGGTCAAGCTGTTGTTGGACGAAGCGTTCCGGCACGGCAAGGTCATCGGCGCCTGGGGTGACGGGACGGAGGCGCTGGAGGCCTGCGGTTACAGCGCTGCAGATGTCGGGATCGTCGCGGACGACGAAGTTGCAGGTGTCGTCAACACAGTTCTGGAACTGATGGCGAGCCACCGGGTCTGGGAGCGTTTTCTCGTCGAGCAGGAGTAGGTCTTCAGTGCGCTGGGGTCACCGTCGTACTCGTCGCCAGCCACATCGCCGACGCCCCGCACCGAAACCGGGCAAGGTGTGCGGACCGGAACGATGCCGACGTCGGGGAAGGGGGCGCCGGTAGACGACGCCCTTCACGTCAAGGGGACGCCAGCACACACTGAGGACATGGAGATGCTCACCGGTCAGGAGATCCTGGACGCCCGTCTGGACGATTGGCGGAAGCTCGGCCAGGCCTTTCACGCGCGGTTCCTCACCGGCGACTTCGTCACGGGCCTCAGGTTCGTCACGGCTGTCGCCGAGGCCGCTGAGACAGCGGGCCACCACCCGGACGTGACGCTGACGTACCCGTTGGTCGACCTGAAGCTGATCAGTCACGATGCGCTCGTGCGTGTTGATGATGGCGCTCCCGAAGGCGCGTCTGGTGGGTCACCCAGCGCGACATCGACCTGGCCCGGCGGATCAGCGAAATCGCTCAGGAGCAGGGGATCGCAGCAGAACCGCGCGCCGTGACCCAGATCGAGCTCGGGCTGGACACCGCCGACCTCGCCGCCGTCGGACCTTTCTGGGCCGCCTTACTCACCGGCAGCGCTGACTCACATCAGGGCGACGACGTCCGCGACCCCACCGGCCGAGTGCCCATCTTGTGGTTCCAGGACACGGACGCTCACGAGACTCCGCGGCAGCGCTTTCACATCGACCTGTGGGTACCGCACGACGTCGCCAAGGATCGCATCGCGGCCGCGGTCGGCGCGGGTGGACGAGTGGTCGACGACGAGAATGCCCCGTCGTTCGTCGTCCTAGCCGACCCTGAGGGCAACAAGGCCTGCGTGTGCACGTACCTCAGCCGTTGAGACCTTGAGAAGCCGAACCCATGCGAGCCCATCTGTGCTCGACGCGGCATCAGCTGCGTTCGGACATGTGGCCGACCGTGAGCTCATTGAACGCGCCGCCGCTCGGCTCGTTCAGGCGTGCCATCCAACCGGAGGGTCCTCACCGACACGGCCGTCCACAGCCTCGCGGAGCAGGTCGGCCTGCCCGGTGTGCCGGCCATACTCCTCGAGCAGGTCGCAGACGAGGCGGCGCAGGCTGGCATGGCGGCCGTCGGGCCAGGCGACGTGTATGAGCTGTTCGAGTCCGCCGTCGGCCAAGGCCACTTCGAGCCTGGCGCGGGACCGGTCGACGGCTCCGTCCCAGAACGCGTAAAGCTGTTCGGGGGTGTCGTCGGCAGCGGAGCTGAACTCCCAGTCGTTGTCGCCGTCCCAGCCGGTGGCGTCCCACGGCGCGCCGAGCGGCTCCCCGGTCAGCTTCGTCGTGAACGCGTAGTCCTCCTGGACCGCGAGATGTTTGAGCAGGCCGCCGAGCGTCAGCGAGGAGGCGCCGATGCGGGTCTGCAGTCCGGCGGCGTCGAGGTCGCCGGCCTTCCAGCGGAAGGTCGTGCGCAGGCGGTCCAACGCGCCGACGAGGTGCTCGGCCTCGGTGCCGGCGAGCGGGGGTTCCCACGGCGGAGGTGTCCACGAGTCTTCACTATTGGTCATGGCGCCACCGTAGAACTCACTCCGGACGTTTCGCGTCCGCGAACCGTGGTGCCCCTCTAGTCCGGCGTCCGAGAGGCATCCAGGTCAGGCCGACGCACAAGGCCCGTCGTACGTTCGCGGTATGACGACACTTCCGCACGGTGGCTCCTCCACCGACAGCGGTGCTCGGCCCTTCGTGCGCCAAGTCGTTCTTGACTGTTCGCACCCGAGAACGCTCGCCGAGTTCTACCGGGAGCTTCTCAGCTATGACTACCGTCCAGGTGACGAGCCGCCACCGGCGGGTGAGCCTGACCTTCTTGGTGACGACTGGCTCGTGCTACGGGCCGAGGCGGACGACCCGTCAAGCGGCCGGGGGATCGCCTTCCAGCAGACGAGCGACGTGACTCCTTGGCCCAGCATCGAGATCGGGCCACGGAGCTCGGGGCGACGATCCTGTTCGACCGTTCACGCGATGAGGAAGACCCGCTCTACGTGTTCGCGGACCCGATGGGTCACCCGTTCTCTATCTTCGGCGGGTAAAGGGGTTGTGCTGGGCAGCCTCACCTCAAGACGTGGAGTCAGCACGACAGGAGTACCCCTCAGGCCGGCTGGTGCACGAGCGGGTTCAGCTCGTCGTTGTCAAGCGCGTCGCCCGTGGCCAGGGTGTCGAGGTACGCCTCGCCGAGCACGCCGACGTCGCGGCGGCCGTTGAAGGTGACTCCACCTGGCATGAACGCGACCGTCATCGCGCGCCGTCGGCCGGGAGTCATGTTCGCGCCCGCGCCGTGAATGGTGTGGCCGTTGTGGAACGAGCAACCGCCGGCAGGAAGCGGACTGGGCGTCGGTACGGTCGCACCCTCAGGCTCTGCTGTGAACAAGGCACCAAGATCCGGGCCGAGATCAACGGCGGACCCGAGTCGGAGCTGGTGACTGCCCGGCACGAAGTAGAGGCATCCATTCTCCAGGGTCGAGTCGTCGAGGGCGATCCAGATCGTGCACGCATGCTTCGACGAGAAGCCCCACCAGGGGATGTCCAGGTGGTACTGCGTGGGTGAGCCGTACGGCTCCTTGACCAGCGCCTGGTCCAGGTACAGCCGCACCGCGTCGATCCCCTCGAGCTCGGCCACCAGCTTCCCGACCTGCGGGTCTTCGATCAGCCCGGCCAGAGTCTTGCTGGTCCGCCGCAGATGCATGCGCTGGGTGAACGCCTTCTCGCTGTTCTTTCCCGATGGCGCTTGGTATGTGGCCGCGACCGCGGCGTCTACGACCTCGCGCCAATGGGCGAGCTCGTCGGCCGTCAAGAAGTTCGGTACGGCGAGGAACCCGTTGGTGCGGTAGTCCTCGATCTCCTGCTGCGAAAAACTGCTACGCATGGTGTCCTCCAATGGTGTCGATGAGTCCCTCCACGCTGACACTGCTTACGCGCACGAGCCATACACCGATGAGTCGTATGCATATGAGATCCTGCTGTCACGATGGTCGCTGTGAGACCCGAGACGCCGTACCCCAGGGACCTGGATCTGCTGACTGGCCACGAGCGACGCACCGGCAACTCCTGCTGGCGGCCCCGCGGTACGCCGGTCCCGCTGCTGATCCACACCCGCAGCGGGCGGGCTGAGCTGCGAGTGAAGGGTCCCGACGGGACGCAGATGATCTCCGAAGGTGACTCGGTGTTGTGGTCGGCGGGTGCGCCGCAGGACTTCAGCTGCGAGGGCGTAGCAGAGCCTTGGGACATCGTGTGGGCGCACTTCCGTCCGCGCAGACACTGGCGCGACTTGCTGGCGTGGCCGGTCGTCGGGCCGGGCGTCGCGCGCATCCCCGCACCGCAGCCGAGGATCCGGGCCCGAGTGGACGCGGCTCTGCTGGAAATGGTCGGCGCCGCCAACAGCGCGTCACCACAGACTCGCGGCTTCGCCCTGAACGCGCTCGAGCGCGCCTTGCTGTGGTTGGACGCTGCGAATCCTGGACCGACGCAGCTCGACGACCGGATCCATGACGCCGTCCTGTTCGTTGCCGGTCATCTGGACCGCCCGCTCAGCGTCCGGGTGATCGCCGACGCGGTACAACTCTCGCCCTCGCGGCTGAGCCACCTCTTCAAGGAACAGGTCGGTATCGCGCCGGCGAGGTTCGTCGAGCAACGCAGGATCGAGCGCGCGCAAGGACTGCTCGAGTCGAGCTCGCTGCCCATAACCGCAATCGCCGAGGCCACCGGCTTCAGCAGCCAGTTCTACTTCGCGAACCGGTTCCGGGCGCTGACCGGCATGAGCCCCACCGCCTGGCGTCAGCGGGTGACCTCGCCGAATCGCTGATCGGTGGCGCAGCCGCATCAGTGCATGGAGTTCCTCGGACCGCCGCAGTACAGACAGCGCGCAGTATGGGTTGTCCCGGGCACCCGGCATGTCAGGTCGACCGGATGGACGAACAGTGATCGGGACGGCGCATCTGCGGCGGCGCCGCCGAACGCGGTATGGATGAGGCCTACACGGTTGCGCTGGCCGTCTTGGCCCGTGACGTGGGGCCGTCCGCGTCTACAGCGGCGTACCAGCCTGAGTTGTTCGGGTCGTGGAAGCGCCCGGAGAGAGCTGCGACGCCGTGGTCGACCAAGCCGCCGCAGCCCGGTCTGCCGAGCAGTTGTCCCAGCGCGAAGACATGGGTCATCCGACAGGTGATCCAGAGCTGCACAGGTATGTCGGGCTGCGGTTGACCGGCCGAGTCGAGCCAGCCGAATCCTCCGGCCGGGTGGCGGGCGGCCTGGCTGAACTGCAACAACCTGTCACTCTCGGCTTCGAGCCAGCGCAGGTGAGCAGCGTTGGCCGGCCACCCAGTCACACGGCAGCGATCTCGGGGGACCAATACGTGTCACCCACCTTGTAGGTGGCCACGCCCACGGTGGAGTCGCTCTGCCCGTAGTAGGCGAACCACATGTCACGGAAGAAGACCAGACCCTCCACGAACGTCACGTTGGACACGAGACCATGCGTGTCCTCGTAGGTCTGCGGCTCGAGCCACGGGTAGTTCATCTGCGCCAAGATCTTCGTCGGGTCCTTCGGTGAGAACAACAGCTGGCCGCAGGTGTAGAGGACCGATCCATCGTCGTTCTTCACCGCCGCGTTGTGCAGAAGCAGGATCAGGCCGTTGCTTGTGATGATCGGCGGCGGGCCCACCTCCACCAGGAATGACCCGAAGGTTCCCGGAGGCGTCGGAGTCATGACCGGCTCGTCGTTCGAACAGGGAGTCCAGTGGATCAGGTCGTCGGACCAGGCGTGCCAGATCGAGCCTTCCCCGAAGTACATCAGGTACCGTCCGTCGATCGGCACCGCAAGGATGCCTCCTGCCTTGCTCCAGGGCTCGGGCGAGCCGTTGCCGACAGGCAGGAACGTGTTGAAGTCCGGAAAGAGGGGTCCGTGCTTGGTCCAGCTGAACAGGTCGGTCGAGGTCGCGAGACACAGCTGGACTGAGGCGTCACTCCAAGCTGTGTAGGTCAGGTAGTACGTACCCCCGATCTCGGTGACGCGAGGGTCCTCGCAACCGCGGTGCTCGTAGTCTTCGGTTGGCGACAGGACCGGTTCGGGATGACGCTTGAATTGGATGCCGTCGTCGCTCACGGCAAGCCCGACCTGGGACACGACGTCGGCTGCGTGGGCCCGGTACAGGAGAACCACCTGGTCGTCCTTGACCACAGCGGCCGGATTGTAGACGCTTGCGGACTCCCAGCTGTCACCTTGCGGTCTCAGGATCGGGTTGCCTTCGTACGGTATGAAGGGGCCGAGCGGGAACTCGGCATGGGGAAAGGTGTCGGGTGTCATGTCTCCCTCGTGAGAGTGTCGAAGCAGGGCGGCGACCAAATCAGCGGCGGATGAATGCGAACCCGCTCGGAGGAATCTTGACCTGCACCGTCCGAGCCGGGTTTGAGCTGACCGACATGAGATAGCCGTGCCTGGTGTAGGTCTCGATCCGCGCCCGGCCGCTGCCCGCGAGGGTCACCCTGACCTCCTGCGGCCGGCTGGATGCGTTGGAGAGCAAGGCTGTCCCATGGTTGTTGCCACTGAGGATCAATCGCGACACGAGCGGCTCGAGCATGACCGCGTCGAGTCTCGCCCTGCCGCCTGAGGTGGACGCAGACAGTCGAGTCGTCCCAGCCTGCACGTCGGTGGGAAGGGTTACCGGGAGCAAAGCACCAGGGGCCGGTGAGTCGCCTTGGGCGCCGATGTTTCCTGATCGCACCGACCCGATAGTGTCGCCGTCGGCGCGGAATGTGGTCACCGCTGAGCTGCCGGGTCGCAGGTCGAACACGGGCAGTACGACGAGCCGCCTGGTCGGTCGCAGTGAGAAGGTCACCGACCCGCCCGATCGGATCGCCGCGTAGCCGGTGCCGCCGAACAGCGACTCTCCCGTCCACAACGAGCTGGGCGTCACCGCTTGAGCGTTACCGCTCAGCTGTCCGTCCTCCGCCTGGATGGTTCTGGTGCCGACGCGCCTGTCGATGGAGGAAGTTTTCGCGAGCGCGGAGATACCCGGGTTCTGGTCCAGGGCGATCATCGACAGCAGACCATGGATCGTCGACTCGGCACCGGAGTTTCGGTTGATGATCCCGTCGCCTGAGATGCCGTCGTACGTCCGACCGGTGGCGGGGTCGTACATGGCCTCGCCTGCCGGGTTGGCACCGAAGAACCATGCGGCCACGAGGCCGGCGAACCGGCGCGCCCCGTTCCGGCCAGTGGCATCGGCAGTCGCGATGAGCGACTGCAGGCGCGAGTCAGCGCCGTAGGCGATCTGGGACGGGTCGCCACGGGTCGGCAGTCGCCCTTGGTCCGGTCCGCCTGAGGTCAACAGCCAGGGGTCGAACGTGAACGAGTCCGTGAGCGCAGTCCGGGCGAGGTCGCGGTCCTTGAGTGTGACGGACGCCTCGGCTAATGCAGCCGGCATCTGGGAGCCCCAGGCGTGCCAGACCGACCGTGACAGAGCCCAGGGTCGGACTGCGCCGAACGGCCACGTCCGGCGATCGCCTCCGGCCAAGGCAGCCACTCCTTCGCTGAGCTTTCGCAGCGCGATCCGTGCCGCGGACGAGCCGCCGGCGTCGACGTAGGCGGTGAGTCCGAGGATGGCCTCGGCGGTGGCGTCTGCGCCGTCGGCAATGAGCCACGCAGGGGTGCGCTGGCCGTCGATATCGAGGTAGGTGCCGTAGCTGTCGAGCGCTTGTCGGTCGACGGCGTCGATGGCTAGGTCGATCCGGTCGCGGAGGAAGGCGGCGAATGCCGGGTCTTCGTGGTGGAACGCTGCGTAGCCCTCGCCGAGCGCCCAGATCGTGCGGGCTACCCAGTACGAGACGTCGCTGTCTGATGGGTCCGGAAGCTCCACTGGCTCGGCGCTTGGGTTGAGAGTACCGTCAGGCTGCATCCACAGAACGACGTTGCCGGCGTCGGGTCCGCTCGCCGTCTGCAGGTACGTTACGCCTCGCAACATCTCGTATGCCGCGTCTCTGCTCGACCTTGAGCCGGTGGCTTGCCAGTGCCGCAGATAGACCACGGCTGCCCGGGTCATGTCGTCGGCGTTGTACGCGCCCTGGCTCCAGGTGTTCGTGGCCGCGTCGTACGTGCCGCCCCCGACGTGGCGGTAGTTGCCGTCGCCATCGGGTTCTGCGTAGGTCCACAGCACACCGATTTCCGGCTCACTCGCAAGGCGGTAGGTCGTGTGGCCTCTCTGTCGAGGCGGGTCAACTTGCACGCCCAGCCAGTCGAGGTGGTCGAGGTTTGTGAGTGAAGCAGACGCCATAGGCATCTCGCGTGGTTGATCGAGGGCTGCATCGCCAGCGACGACCGCCGTGGGCGTTGCAACGAGGACGGCGAGAGCAGCAGCTGTCATGCCCAGCCGCCGCACTGACTTCGGCCGCCGTCCACGACCTTCGCTACCGGTTGAGTTACTCATGGGCTCCTCGTTCCTGGTCGGTGCCGATCTGTTGGCGCCGGCAATGTCTACTGTGCCGATGCTTGGGGCTATCCCTTGACTCCTGAGCCGAGGTTTGACGCGGTGAAGTGCCTCTGGAACGCGACGAACAATGCGACCGCGGGCGCAGCGAGCACGACGGCTCCGGCGAGGATCGCGCCTTGGGGGTTCGTTGCCCGGCCGGCGACGTTGCTGATGTAGTTCGCGAGCGTCACCGCAAGTGGCTGTAGCCCAGTGTCCTTGGTGACGAGGAACGGCCAGAGGAACTCGTTCCACGGTCCGATGAAAGTAAGCAGGATGGCTGTGAGAAGTGCAGGTTTCACCAGGGGGAGTGCCACCGACCAGAGGATTCGCACCTCGCTGGCGCCATCGAGGCGGGCAGCATCGAACAGCTCCTCCGGAAGCTGGAGGAAGAACTGCCGGAACACGAACACCGCTGTGGAGTTGATGGCGAACGGCAGGATGATTCCGAGATAGGAGTCTGCGAGCCCGTAGGTCCGCACGATCATCACGTAGATGGGGATGATGAGGAGCTGGAACGGGACGATCAGAACCAGCAGCATCATCGCGAAGAGGGCGTCCCGCCCGCGAAAATGCAAGCGGGCCAATGCGTATCCGGCCAGGATGCCGAAGACCACGGTGCCGAGGATGACGCCGCCGGTGAAGATGCCTGAGTTGACCAGCGACCGGGCGAGATCGACACGGTCGTTGATCTGCGAGTAGTTGTCCAGCGTGAACCCACTGGTGGGAAAGGCGCCTCGGAGTGACGTGTCCGGCTTCGCTTGTAAGGACCCGACGACCATGTAGTAGAAGGGGAAGAGGAAGACCAGAGCACCGAGGAACAGAGCCGCGAGGCCGAGCCAGTGACCGATGCCCTTGCGAGCGGACGGGCTGTCGGTCTCGGTGACAGGCACGTCTGTGCTTTGCGAGTCGGCAGTTGACATCTCAGTCACTCTCCAGGAGCCGTTTGTTGATGAAGGAGATGATGAGGACCGCAATCACCAAGATCACGCCGATCGCCGCTGCCACGTCGGGGGTACCTTGCTCGATGCCCTTCTGGTACATGACAAAGACGGGCGACGTCGATGCTCCGTCCGGCCCCCCGCCGTTGGTCAGCAGGTAAGGCTCGGTGAAGAGGTTCGCCCCCGTGATGGTTGCCAGGATCACGACCAGGACTGTGGCTGGTCGTACGCCTGGGACGGTCACGTTCATGAAGGAGCCGAACCGGCTTGCACCGTCGACGGATGCCGCCTCGTGCAACTCCTTGGGGACGTTCTGCAGCGCAGCCAGATACAGCAGGATGGAGAAACCGAGCTGCTTCCACGTGACGAAGAGCGCGATCACCGGCATGGCGAGCCCACCGTTGACCAGCCACGACGGGTCGGGGGCCAGCGGGCCCAGCAGCTGGTTCACCAAACCTGCCATGCCGAATAGGAACAGCCACACGGCAACCAGTGCCACGCTCGACGTGACGTAAGGGATGTAGTAGGACACGCGAAGGAAGCCACGAGCTCGAACCGCATTGTCTAGCAACGTGGCAAGGACGAGCGAGAGCACGACCGTGAGGGGCACGTTGATGACGAGGAACTTGGCGACATTGACGAAGGAGCGCCGTACCGCAGCGTCGGACAGCACGGATATGTAATTGTCGAACCCGACAAACGGCCGGTCAACCTGGGCGCCCGGGGCGGCGAAGAAGTAGTCGTGGAAGCTGATCCAGACCGCCAGCCCGAGCGGGTAGGCGAAGATCGCCACAAGAAACACCGCATATGGCGCTGCGAACACGATTCCGAGCGGCTGGCGACCCAGCAGGGTCGCCAGCCGTGGGCGTCGGGCTTTCGGAGGAGAATCCTCGACCGTGTTGCTTGTCGTCATGGAGGGCGTACCGGTCAGGACTGCCCGGCGAGATCGGTCGCCTCTTCCGCCGCCGAGGACAGAGCTTCGTCGGTCGAGGTCTTGCCGAAGATCACCGCTGACGAGTACGCGTCGCGGAACGCCTGCCAGATTGCGATGGAGTTCGCAACGTTCGGCACTTCGACCGTACGTGAGGCCTGCTGGGCAAAGATCTGGTAGTCAGGGTTCTTCTTGAAGTAGTCGGGGTATGTCGACTCGAGGTTCTCGCGAAGCGGCATCTGCCCCGTCATCTCGAGAAGCTTCCCGTCCTGCTCCTCGCTGGTTGCGAACTTCAAAAGCTCCCAGGCAGTTCCCTGGCTCTCGCAGGCGGAGAACACCGCGACGTTCTTGGCGTCGGAGAACGTGTAGATCTCCTCTGGACTGGTACCGGTCGAGGTCGGCACAGGCGCAACACCCCAGTTGACCGCGTCGCCGTACACCGCGACTGCCCACGGGCCGACCACGGCCATCGCGGAGTCGCCATCCGCGAAAGCGTCACCGGGAGCCGCCTCTGTCGGAGCGAGACCCTCGGAGTACATCGTTGCCCAGAAGTCTGCCACCTGCTGACCGGCATCGGAGTCGAACGTTGCAGCCTCGTCCTCGACCATCTGCGTGCCGCCGGTCTCGGCCGCGAAGAGCGGGTAGAAGTCGAACCAGGACTGGAAGAACTCACTGGTCGGCGCCGGCCAGATCGCTGCCTTTGCGGCACCGCTGGCGACCACCTTTCGGCTGGTCTCCAGGAACTCGTCGTAGGTGGCGAGCGGTGGGTTCTCTGGGTCGATCCCAGCTTTTTCCATGAGGTCCTTGTTGTAGAAGATCATCACGGGGTTGGACTTCCACGGGATCTGGTAGTACTGGCCGTCAGAGGACTTGTACTGCTCGGCCGCCGAGCCGGTGCGCGACTCGACGTACTCTGCGGCACCCTCGAAGCTGTCCAAGGGAACCAAGCCACCTTGCTTCTCGAACTGAGGTACAGCGGCAGGGGCGGTGTTGAAGACCAAACATGGCGCATTTCCAGCTGTGATGGCGGCACCGATGACCTCCTCCGACGTCGTGCCCGCGGGAATCTCCTGGGCCGTCACCTTCTCGTCAGGGTTGGCTGCGTTCCACTCCTCGACCATCGCCTTGCCCCAGGCGATCTCCTCCGGATTGTTCGACAGCCAGATCTTGATAGGCCCCTTGGCGGCGATGGCCTCGCTCGAGCTCCCGGAGCCGCCCCCGCAGGCGGCCAAGGCGAGCACCAGCACCGTGGTCGTTGCTGCCATGACTTTCGATCTCATTGCTTCTCCATTCGTCGGGAAACCCGGGTTGCTATCTCTGCGCTGCTGTCTTGGTCGGCGACTGCTGGTTGGTCCGCACCGGTCCCGTCGAAGCCCTGACGACAAGCCGCGCCGGTTGCAGGATCATGTCGGTCGGGGGCTGGGAGTCGATGAGCTCCAACAGGCGGGTGGCCGCTGCTCGGCCCCACTCGATGACATCTGTGGTGACCGTCGTCAGAGACGGTTGCAGGTGCGCGGCGATCTCCGTGTCGTCGTACCCGGTGATTGACAGGTCGCGGGGGACGTGGATCCCGCGCGACTGTGCGAGCGACATTCCCGCCATCGCCATCAGATCGTTGGCATACACGATCGCAGTTGGCGGCTCCGGCAGGTCGAGGAGCCTTGTTGTCGCCGCGGCTCCCGACTCCGCCGAGAAGTCCGCCTCGATGCACGGTCCCTGTGCAAGCCCGGCCCTCGACAGAGCGGTGGACCAGGCCCGCTGGCGCGAGTGACCGTGGACCATACCGCGCGGACCGGCAACGTGCGCGATGTGCGAATGGCCGAGACTGACGAGATGGTCGACCGCCCCAGCGATCCCCGGAGCATCGTCGACACCGACGGCGGGCCAGGTGGACTCCTCGAGCGCCGGCCCGATGATCACAGCCGGGAGTCCCAGCTCGGCGAGGAGGGCGGGGCGGGGGTCGTCCACGAACAAGTCGGTGACGAACACCCCGTCGACCCGTCCTTCCTCGGCCAAACGACGGTAGCTCGGCTTCTCTCGCTCATGGTCGGCGACTACCTGCAGGAGCAGAGCGTGGCCACTGTCGGACAGGATCGACTCGAGGCCGGCGATGAATGACGGGAAGAATGGGTCGGCACCCAGCGTGTCCGGCGGCCGCGCGATGACGAGGCCCACCGCCAGAGCCCTGGAGACTGACAGTGCGCGAGCTCGCGAGCTGGGGGTCCAACCGATCTCCTGAGCTACCTTCAGGATCCGTTCGCGAGTTCCCGGCGCTACCCCTGGCCGGCGGTTGAGAGCGAAGGAGACAGCGCCCTTTGACACGCCCGCGGCGCGGGCGACATCGTTGATCGTGGGCCGGGGCACACGTGTCACCTAAACCGGTTTAGGTGACACTGTCAAGGCCTGAAAAGTAGGGTCCTTGGTGTGCCTGAGATCCGTCCATGGTGGCAGGACGCGGTGATCTACCAGATCTACCCGCGGTCGTTCTGTGACGCCAA
>Ga0136617_10000897_pt1 | contig 25959 bp, 23 predicted proteins | sample AntDrymUQ3222106_2_FD_129672 | JGI IMG/M metagenome (GOLD analysis project Ga0136617, IMG submission 129672) | Polar desert sand microbial communities from Dry Valleys, Antarctica - metaG UQ322 (21.06) | ecosystem: Environmental > Terrestrial > Soil > Desert | place: Antarctica: Dry Valley...
CGTGATACCGGTCCGTCATCCGTGGCGGGTCGGGGCGGTCAGCGTGGGGACATGCGTTATGTGCCCTACCGCTCCGATTTGCTGCGTAGGCCGCCCGAATACCCCCCGATCGGAGGGGCGAGGGCGGCCACCGGCGAGCTGGCGCCTCCTAGCATGAGGCGCGGTGCTCCGTTCCCCCCGCCGGCGCGCGCGCTCCCGCCTGCCGCTCCCCCACCGGATCGCGAATCGCGGCCTCGCGTACGCCTCGGCCGCGGCGCTGCCGCCCGTCGCGCGGGCGGTCCGGCGCGAGCGCTTGACCTACCTGTCGGTCGCGAAGCTGCGCTCCCTCACCCGGGCCCTCGCGGCCGTGCGGCGGGCCGGCGTCGCGGGCGACTTCGTCGAGTGCGGCGTGGCCCTCGGCGGCTCGGGGATCGTCCTCGCCCGGCACCTCGATCCCGGGCGGGCGTTCCACGGCTTCGACCTGTTCGGGACGATCCCGCCCCCCGGCGCGCAGGATCCGCCCGAGGCGCACGCGCGCTACGCGCGGATCGCGGCCGGAGAGGCCGAGGGCCTCGGGCCGGGCGACGCCTACTACGGCTACGTGGACGACCTGCTCGAGCAGGTGCGCGCGAGCTTCGCGCGCCATGACGTGCCGGTCGCGCCCGGGCGCGTCGAGCTGCACCGGGGACTGTTCGAGGACACCCTGGAGCTGAAGGCACCGGTCGCCCTCGCGCACGTGGACTCCGACTGGTACGACCCGGTCGGCCTCTGCCTGGAGCGGCTGCATCCCCACCTCAGCCCCGGCGCCCTGGTCATCGCCGACGACTACAACGACTACGGCGGCTGCGCGACCGCGTGCCACGAGTTCCTCGGCCGCGCCGGCGACATGCGGATCCTGCGGGCGCAACCGCACCTCGTGCTCCAGCGCCGGCCCGGAGCCGGCTGATGGAGGAGAAGGCGGTCCGCTCCGTGGCCTGGACGGTGCTGACCTTCGCCGCCAACCGCTCGGTCACGCTGATCTCCACGATCGTCCTCGCCCGGCTGCTGGCGCCGGCCGACTTCGGCGTGATCGCCATGTCGATCCTCGTCCTGTCGATCACCGGCATCTTCGCGACGCTCGGGCTGGGCAACGCGCTGATCGTGCGCCTCGAATGGGGGCAGGGCGAGCTGGGCACGGTCCTGACCCTGATCGCGGGCTTCGGCGCGCTGCTCTGCGGCGTGATCGAGCTCCTGGCCCCGGTGTTCGCGGAGCTGCTGGCCGAGCCGCGCCTGACCGCCGTGCTGCGCTGGTCCGCGCTGGCGCTGCTGCTGAGCGGCGCAGGGATGTTCTACGGCGTGCTCAACCAGCGGGAGCTCGAGCTGCAGCGCAACTTCAAGGCGGAGATCTGCCAGAGCGCCACGTACGCCGCGACGGCCATCGCCCTGGCGGCGCTGGGCGCCGGGGTGTGGAGCATCGTCGTGGGCCAGCTCGTGCAGGCGGTGACCTTCTCGGCCGTCCTGCTCGCGCTCGCCCCGCAGCGGGTGCGCCCGACGTGGATCCCCGCCGTCGCAAGTGACGCCCTGCGTGCGGGTCGCGCCTACCTCGTCCAGGGCCTGCTGGCCTTCGTCCAGCAGAACGCCGACTACGTCGTCGTCGGGCGCCTGCTCGGCAGCACGCAGCTCGGCTTCTACTCGATGGCCTACCGCCTCGCCGAGCTGCCGACGTGGGCGATCGGCGACCCGGTCGCCAAGGTCACCTTCCCCGCCTTCACGCGCATGCGGCACCGCGGCGAGGACGTGCTGCCCACGTTCCTGTCGGCGTTCCGGCTGCTCGCGGCCGTGGTGCTGCCGATCGGCGCCATCCTCAGCGCGGCGGCCGAGCCGTTCACGCTCACCGTGTTCGGCGACCGGTGGCTACCGATGGCCGCCCCGCTCGCGGTGCTGGGCATCTGGGGCGCGATCCGGCCGCTGCAGAACTTCACCGGGTGGCTGTTCAACTCCTTCGACATGGCCGGCTACACCGCCCGGGTGTCGCTCGTGGTGGTGGTCGGCCTGCTGCCCTGTCTCGTGCTGGCCGCTCGCCAGAGCCTGACCTGGGTCGCGGCGGTGCTGCTCGCCCATGCGGCGATCACGCTCACGGTGCAGACGCTGATGGCGCGCAAGCTGATCGGTCTGACGGTGCGGCGCCAGGTGCGAGCGCTGCGTCCGGTGGCGATCGCCTTCGTGGTGGCCTGGGGCGCAACCCGCGGCGCGGTCGCGCTGTGCGCTGGGCTGCCGTCCCCCGTGGCACTCGTCGGGGGGGCGGCCGCGGGCATGGCCGGGTACCTGCTCGCCTTGTGGCTGGCCGACCGGGCGCTGCCCGCCGAGGCCACGCGGCAGCTGCTGCGCATCGTCGGCCGCTCCCCGCGCCCGGTGGGCGCGTGACCGACCTGCGAAGCGCCCTGCGCGAGCGCGTCGACGCCGAGCTCGCAGCCGTGGTGCCGCCCGGCGCGCCCGTGGCGCTCATCGGCTTCCCCAACCACTCCAATCCGGGCGATGCGGCGATCTGGGTCGGCGAGCTGGCCTGGCTGCGCCGGCACGGGCACCGGATCGACTACGCGTGCGACTGGCTGAGCTACGACCCCGGCCAGCTCGCGCGGGCTGCGCCCGGCGCGACGCTGCTGCTGCACGGCGGAGGCAACCTGGGCGACGTGTGGCCCGCGCACCAGGCACTGCGCGAGCGGCTGATCGCGGCGTTCCCGGGGCACCGGATCGTCCAGCTGCCGCAGACGCTCGCGTTCAGCGATCCGGCCAACCTCGAGCGCGCGCGCCGCGTCTTCGACGCCCACCCGGACCTGCACCTGCTGCTGCGCGACCACCGCAGCCTCGAGCAGGCGCGCGCGGCGTTCGCGTGCGAGAGCCGCCTGTGCCCCGACGCCGCCTTCGCGCTCGGCCCGCTGGACCGGCTGGGCGAGCCCACGGCCGACGTGGTGTGGCTGGCGCGCACGGACGCGGAGGCGACGGGCGCTCCCGCGGCGGCGCCCGCGGGCGTGCGCCGTGTGGACTGGCTGAGCGAGAAGACCGGCGACCCGGGCTGGACCGGCGCCGAGGCACGGCTGCGCCTCGTCTCCCGCGGCGGTGGCCGGGTGCTCAAGCGCACCGGAGCCGCGCTGGCTCCGGCCGCGCCGGCGCTCTGGCGGCTCTACGACCGCCAGGCCACGAGCCGCTTGCAGTACGGCCGCCGCCTGCTCTCCGGCGGGCGCGCGGTCGTCACCGACCGCCTGCACGGCCACATCCTCTGCGTCCTCATGGACATCCCCCACGTCGCCCTCGACAACTCCTACGGCAAGAACCGCAGCTTCCACGAGGCCTGGACGCTGGACTGGCCCAGCGTGCGCTGGGCTGGCTCGCCGGCCGACGCCGAGCACGCGCTGGCGTACCTGATCAGCACGGCTGCGTAGACCGCAAGGTGCTGCACGGTGCTACACTTGCTCTGTGCCGACGTCGCACCCGCGACACTCGATCACCGAGACCCCCGGGCTCGCCGCCGCGCTCGAGCCGCTTCGCGCGCGGCTGGGAGCCAACGCCCCGACACTGGCCGAGCTCGTCCTGCGAGGCGCGGAGGCAACGCTTCGCGAGCTCGACGCACAGGATCGAGCCCATGCGCAAGCACTGGAGACGTTCGTAGATCGGCTGTGCGCGGGCCCTGAGCCCGACCTCGACGAGATCCGCCGCATCCGGCACGCCGGCCGGCACCCGTGAGCCGCGCTCTGGTGCTGCTCGATGCCAGCGCGTTCTGGCGTCTGGGCAGCCCGCAGCTGGAAACGGACCGCCGTCGCGAGGTCGCCGGCTGGATCGCGCGGGGCATCGTCGCCGCGAGCACGCCACTTCTGCTCGAGACACGAGCCGGTCGCGACCTTCCCCCGGTCGATCCCGGCGAGCTGCCGTTGCTGTGGATCACCGAGCGTGCCGAGCGCCGCGCCGCCCACCTGCAGCAGCAGCTCCATGCCGCCCACCAGCAGCTCGGCGTTCCCCCGCTCGACTATCTCATCGCCACGGTCGCCGAAGACCATGGCGCGTCGATACTGCACTACGACGCGGACTTCGAACGCCTCGCCGCGAACACCGATCTCGCGGCGGCGATTGAAGCGCTTGCACCGCTGGGTTCACTGCCCTGAACGGTGTGCCGCAGAGCGATCGGCGCGTACGCCACGGCCGCCTGGCCAGTGGGCGTTCGCAGTCGCCGACTCCTTCGCCGCACGTGCCGGGGACGCCTGAGCGGCCGTCATCCAGGGCGAGTGCTCAGCGGCCGGCGCGCCGCAGGCCCCGGCGCCGGCCGGTCCATGTCCCGGCGATTCCGGCGCTGCGCATCGGGCTGGCGCGGCGCCGGATCGCGGGCTCGCCCGGCGCCACGCGCCACCAGCGGCGGGCCGCGCCGGCCATCCCGAGCGGCGGCACCGGGGCGAAGCCGGCGTAGGCCTCGGCCTCGCGCTGCACGCGCCGGTAGTACTGGCTCAGCCCCTGCGCCTGGCGATGGCCGCCGCTGACGAAGAGCGCGGGGTCGTGGGCGATCAGCCAGCCGGCGCCGAGCACGCGGAAGGCCCACTCCTTGTCCTCGGCCACCAGGTGCTCGTCGAACGGCGCCTGGCGCCACACGTCCGCGCGCCAGGTCGAGGCGTGGTTGGAGTACCCCCAGCCCCACGCGCGCCGCGCGTGGTCGATCGTCTGGAGGAGCGGCGCGCCCAGCGGCACGCCGTCCGCGTCGTGGCGGTCGCCGTTGGTGGCCGCGACGTCCGGCCGCTCGTAGTGGGCCAGCGCGCGCTCCAGCCAGTCGTCCCGGGTCAGCGTGCAGTGGGCCGAGAGGGCGGCATGGACCGCGCCGCCCGCGGCAGCCGCGCCGACGTTCAAGGCGCGCCCGTAGGTGAACTCGCCCGGCGCGAGATCGAGCACCCGGTCGGCGTACCGGGCGGCGAGCGTGCGGGTGCCGTCGGTCGAGCCGGAGTCGACGACGACGATCTCGACGGGCACCGTCTGGCGCCGCAGCGAGCGCAGGGTCGCCTCGATCGTGCCGGCCTTGTCCTTCGCGCGCACGATCGCGCTGATCGCCGGCCCGCTCACGGCGACACCGCCGGGATGATGCGCGCCGGGTTGCCGACCGCGGTGGCGCCCGCCGGCACGTCCTGCAGTACCACGCTGAGCGCGCCGATGCGAGCTCCGCGGCCGACGCGGATGCCGCCCAGCAGCTGCGCGTAGGCGCCGATGTCGACCTCGTCCTCCAGCACCGGGACCGGTCCGCCGGCCACCCGGTCGCCGATCGTCACGCCGTGGCGCAGCGTGCAGTTGGCCCCGATCCGGGCGTCGTCGTGGATGACGATCCCGCCGAAGTGATGGATGCGCAGTCCTGGGCCGACCGGCGCGCGCTTGGGCAGGCTGATGCCGGTGAGGGTCTCCACCATCCGGTAGGCGGGCCAGTAAGCCTTGCGGGCGAGGGTGCCGCGCAGCCCGGGCGCCGAGTCGGCCCAGGCGCCCGCGCGGTACACCGCGACGGCATAGACCGACTGCTCCCGCAGCCAGGGCCGGCGGCCGTAGCGCGCCAGGTCGGCGCGCAGGGTCTGGCGCAGGCCGCTCACGCCGGCGGCTCTCCCACCAGCCCGCCGGCCAGCTCGGCGGCCTGCGTCCAGGAGCCCGCGCGATGGAGCAGCGGCGAGTCCGCGGTCCACGCGGCGATGAAGCGGTCGAGCTTGCCGTAGCCGGTGTCCAGCACGACGTGCGGGATGCCCATGAGCAGCGACAGGATGTGCGCGTGCAGCCGGTCGGTGACGACCACACGGCTGCGTCCCAGCAGCTCGACGCCGACCCCGACGCGCTCCTGCGCGAGGCGCTCGTAGCCCCGCGCGAGCCCGGGGTAGAGCAGCGGCCACAGCCGCGGGTACCGGCGGGCGCGCCGGCCCCAGTTCCAGGTGAGGGCGTGCAGCCGCTGGTAGGCCGGCGTCCAGCCGGACTCGCCCGCCGCATGGCCGGTCCAGTCCACGGTCGCCACGTCGAGCTCCTCTCCGACCGCCGCGCGCGTGCGCTCGGCGTCGGTCCGCGACAGCCAGACGACGTCGACGCTGGGCGCCGGCCGCTCGAGATCGAGCATCAGCGCCGTGTCGGGAGCGGAGAGCACGCGCGCGCCGGCGAAGTGCTCCTCCGCGAAGGCGCGGCTGGTCGCGTCGCGAGCCACCAGGACGAGGTCGGGGTGGGCTCCAAGCACCTGGCGGGCGCGCCCGAGCGCGACGGGATCGCGGAACTCGATGCTCTGCGGCAGCACCACGACCCGGCGGTCGTGGCCATCGGCCACGACCCGCTCGCGGAAGGCCTGGAAGGCCGGCCAGACGTCACCGAAGCTGCCGCCGCCGTGCAGCAGCACCGGCCCGCGCCCGGTCCGCCGGCGCAGCCGCCGCGCCGAGTAGCTCGCATGGTCGGCGACGTAGGCCACCTCGACGCCCAGCTCGGCCAGTAGGGCGCGCGCGCCGGCCCAGATGGCGTGATCGCCCACGTTCGTGTGGTTCGGGTAGTCGACCATCGCCACCCGCACCGCACCGTCGAGCGCGGTCGCCACCGCGTCGCGCAGCGTCGAGCGCAGGCCGGCGAGCAGGGCGTCGCCGTCGGCAGGACCGGCGATGCGGTCGGCGGGTTGCGCGGGGGGCGGAGAACGCATCGGACGCCGCCCGGGGAGTGGTCGAGGCGAGTGCGGCGGCGCTTGGAGTGTAGGTGTGGGCGGCACGCGTCCGCTCCGCCCGGCGGTCGAGGTCCGGGCGCCGACCTTCCGTCCTGCAGTCCACCGGGGAGCAGGCCCGCGTTGGTAGCGTGCACGCGCCTCCCCGTGTCCCGCGCTGAGCTTCCCCCCATCAGCGTCGTCGTGCCGACCTTCCGGCGCGCGCGGCGGCTCGAGCCTGTCGTCAGAGCGCTGCTGGCCGACGCGCACACCAGCGAGCTGGTGGTGGTGGTCGACGGCTGCCGGGATGGCTCGCTCGAGCGCCTGCAGGCGATCGCCGCCGCCGACGCGCGCCTGCGACCGCTGTGGATCGAGAACCGCGGCGAGAACGGCGCGCGCGAGGCGGGCCTGCGGACCGCGCGGCACCCGATCGCGCTGCTCATGGACGACGACGTGCTCGCCGGGCCCGGCCTGGTCTCAGGGCACGCCGCCCATCACGCCGGGCGCGACGACCTCGTCGTGCTCGGGTACATGCCGGTGGCAGCGGACCTCGTGCGCACCGGCGGCGCCGCGGTCCGCCTCTACGCCGGTTGGTACGAGCGCCAGGCGCGGGCCTGGGAGGACCACCCCGAGCGCGTGCTGGAGAACCTGTGGGCGGGCAACGTGTCGCTGCCGCGAGCCCGTGCCCTGGAGGTCGGGCTCGAGAACCCCGCCTTCGACGCCCGCTACAACCCCGATCGCGAACTGGGGCTGCGACTGGCCGCCGCCGGCCTGACGGGCCGCTTCGACCGCAGGTTGGCCGCCGAGCACCGCTACGAGCGCGGGCTCGACGCCTTCCTGCGGGACGCCGCCGCCACAGGCGAGGGGACCTGGCTGGTGCACCACCTGCACGCCGAGCGGCTCGGCCCGCTTCCACGCGACGCGTACGAGCGGCTCAGCTCGCCGTCGCTCCGCCCCGCCGTGCGCTTCGCGCGGCGCCCGCGCAGCGGCCCGGCGATCAGGGTCGCGGCCGCGCTCGCACGGGCCGCGGGCCGAACAGGCGGGCGCGCGCGGCTCGACGAGCGGACCGCCTTCCTCGCCTTCACCATGACCCAGCAGCGGGCGGCGCTCGCGCGCGACAGGCGGAGCGCGGCGCGATGAGCCCCCCACTGCCCGTCTCTGTCGTGATCCCCGCCTACAACCGGCCGGAGATGACCGTCCGCGCCGTGCGCAGCGCCTTGGCCCAGGCGCCCGCACCGCCGGCCGAGGTCCTCGTGATCGACGACCACTCCTCCGACGCCACCGGCGAGGCCGCCGCCATGGCGGGCGCCACCGTGATCCGCCACGCGGAGAACCGCGGGGAGGGCGCCGCCCGCAACACCGGCGTCGAGGCGGCGCGGCACGCCTGGGTGGCCACGCTGGACTCCGACGACGAGTGGCTGCCCGGCCATCTGGACGCCCTCTGGCGCCACCGTGCGGGCCACGTCCTCCTCGGCGCCACGGCGGTGGCCGTCGGCGGCGGGCCGGAGTTCCTCTGGGGACTGGAGGCTGACGAGCCGCTCGTGCTCCCCACGCCGGCGGCGCTGCTGGCCCGCGAGAACGTGTTCGTGGCGAGCGGCGTCATGGTCCGCCGCGACGTCGTGCTGGCGGCAGGCGGCTTCCGGCCCGGCATGAAGCGCTGCGCCGACCTGGACCTATGGCTGCGCGTGCTCGAGCACGGCTCGGGCTGCGCGCTGCCGTCCGTCACCGTGCGCTACCACCTGCACGACGGGCAGGTCTCCGACGACCGTGCGGCGATGTGGAGCGCGCACCGGGCCGTCGCGCGCTCCTACGCGGGCCGGCCCTGGTGCTCGGCCGCGGTGCTGTCGCGCACGGAGGGGATGCTGACCTGGGACGAGCTGCGCGAGGACGTCCGCGCGGGCCGGCGGGGCGCCGCGTTGAGCGGGCTGGCAGGGCTCGCCCGCGACCCGCGCAAGGCGGCGGGCGCCGTCGGTGTCGTCGGCGCGCGCCGGCGGCTGCGACGGCGCTCGCGGCGCTACCGGCAGGCACGGGCATGACGATCCCGCTCGAACCCCCGGAGGGCCGGGTGTCCCAGTCGGCGCCCGAGGCCCTTGCGCCGCTGCCGGTCCGCGCGCGCTCGCCCCGGCGGCTGCTCCGCCGCGTGAAGCGGAGGCTGCGCGGCTGGCCCGATCTCGAGCGCCTGCAGGCGGCCGGACTCCGGCTGGGCCGCAACGTGTTCGTCGGCGGCGGCACCGTGCTGGACCCGGACTTCTGCTTCCTGATCGAGATCGGCGACGACACCACGATCTCGCTCGAGGTGATCGTGCTCGCCCACGACGCCAGCACCCGTCACCATCTGGGCTACTCGCGCGTGGCGCCGGTGACGATCGGCGCCCGGGTGTTCGTCGGCGCCCGGTCGCTGATCCTCCCCGGGGTCACGATCGGCGACGATGCGATCGTGGGGGCAGGCAGCCTGGTCCGCGCCGACGTGGCGCCCGGCACGGTCGTGGCCGGCAACCCGGCGCGCGAGCTGAGCAGCACGGACGCCTACCTCGAGCGCCATCGCGCGGCGCTCGACGCCCGGCCGGCCTGGCCGCGCGAGGGCAACACGACCAGTGGAGGCATCACCCCCGCGGGCCGGCGGGCGATGCGGGAGGCGCTGCGCGAGGGCGAGGCGTTCGTCCGGTGAGCGCCCCGGCGGCAGCGGTCGATGTCCGCCGGGAGCTCGCCGAGCGGGTGCGGAGCACGTACGCCGAGGTGCTGGACGGCGCCACGGACGTGGCCCTGCTCGACTACCCCAACACGTCAACATCGGCGACGCCGCCATCTGGGCGGGCGAGCTGGCGGTCCTGCGCTCGCTCGGCGTGCGCGTGACCTACGCGTGCGACCAGCGCAGCTACGTGCCGGCCCACCTGCACGCGGCCCTTGGGCCGCGCACGGTCATCCTCCTGCACGGCGGCGGCAACTTCGGCGATCTCTATCCGCGCCATCAGCGGCTGCGCGAGCGCGTGCTGGCCGAGTTCCGCGACCGGCGCACGGTGCAGCTCCCGCAGAGCGTCGCCCACGCGGGGCCCGAGACGGCCGCACGGCTGCGCGAGCTGGCCGGGCGGCACCGAGATCTGCACGTCGTCGCGCGCGACCTGCCCTCGCGGGCGTGGTTCGCCGAGCAGCTCGGCGTCGAGCCGCACCTGTGTCCCGACTCCGCGCTTGCACTCGGCCCGCGCGAACGGTCGCAGCCGGGGGACGGCGTCCTGTGGCTCGCGCGCACGGATCCCGAGGCGGTCGGGCACGCGCTCGCCGCTCCCGCCGGCGTCCGCCGCACGGACTGGATCGAGCCCTCCCGCCGCTGGCACTGGCGCCGGCTCGGCAGCCGGCTGGCCAGCGCGGCGACGTCGGCGGCCCCCGGGCCGGGCGCCGCGGTGTGGCCCGTCGCCGTCGCGGCCTACCCGCGCCTCGTGGCCGAGCGCCTGCTGACGGGCGCCGCCCTGCTGGGCTCGGCGCGCGTGGTGGTCACCGACCGCCTCCACGCGCACCTGCTCAGCCTGCTGTGCGGCGTGCCCAGCGTGCTGTGCGACAACGCCACCGGCAAGGTGCGGGCGTGCTGCGAGCTCTGGACCGGCGAGTCGCCCCTGGTGCACTGGGGCGGCACGCCCGCCGAGGCGCTCGCCCTCGCACAGCGGCTCGCGCGAGAGCCGCCCGTGCCATGAGCCGGGCGCCCGCCTTCATCGTGCTCGCGCACCGGGAGCCGGACCAGGTCGCGCGGCTCGCCAGCCGGCTCGCCCCGCACAGGGTCTGGCTCCACGTCGACGCGGGGGCGCCGGCCGAGCGCTTCGCGCGCTTCTGCGACGCGATCGACGCCCTGCCCAGCGTGCGGCTCCTGCCTCGCCATCGCTCGGTCTGGGCGGGCTGGGGCCTCGTCGCCGCGGCCCTGGAGGGGGTGCGGGCCGCGCTCGGGGCTCCCGACGGTCCGCCCGGCCACGTCATGCTGCTCAGCGGCCAGGACTACCCGCTGCGCAGCGCGGAGGCGATCGGCGCGTTCTTCGCCGCCCATCCCGACACCACGTTCCTACCGCACTGGAAGCTGCCCAGCAGCCTGTGGGGCCGCCACGGCGGGATGGATCGCGTGCGCTTCCGTCAGGTGCCGTGGCGCGGCCGGCGTCTGGTGCTGCCGGTGCCCCGGCGGCTACCCGACGGCATCGCGCCGTACGGCGGGTCGATGTACTGGGCGCTGAGCGCCGCGGCCGCGCGCGAGCTGCTGGCGATGTGCGAGCGGCGCCCGGAGCTGGTCGGCTTCTACAAGCGGACCTGGATCCCCGACGAGATGTTCGTGCCGACGCTGATCATGAACTCACCCGCGCGCGAGCGGGTGGCCGACGAGGCGCTGACTTACATCCGCTGGCCGGATCCGGGCGGGCGCCACCCGGCGCTGCTGGCGGCCGACGATCTCGACCCGCTCTTGGACGCGGCGCAGGGACCGAGCGACGTCGGCGGCCGCGCTCGGGCGAAGCTGTTCGCGCGCAAGTTCGACGCGGCGGTCGCGCCCGAGATCCTCGACCGGCTCGATGCCGCCGCAGCGGCCACTCCGGGCCGCCGCCAGGCGTTCATCCGCTGACCTGCAGCGCCCGCGGCGAGCGCCGATGACCGGGAGCGACCGGCGCGGCGCTCGTCTGCCGCGCTCCCTCCTCTCCCCCCGGACCTCTCCCATGTCGCTAGCTGTCCCCCGGGCGCGCCGCCGCCTGCTCTGCGGCGCGCTGCTCGCCGCCGCCCTCGCCGTCCCCGCTTCCGCTCCCGCCGCGCCCTTCAGCCCGCAGTCGCCGTGGAACGCACCCCTCGCGTCCGGTGCGCCGCTCGCGCCGAACTCGGCCGCGCTGGTGGCCGACCTGACCCGCCAGGTGGCCGAGCACGGCGCCTGGATCAACACGACCAGCTACTCGACCCCGATCTACAAGGTGGCGTGGAACCAGCCGCGCGTGAAGGTGGTCCTGGACCGCTACTCCCCGCCGCTGCAGGCGGACTTCAACGCCGTGCCGCTGCCGCCCGACGCCCGGCCCGCGGCGGGCTGGGACCGGCATCTGGTGGTCTGGCAGCCGCACAGCGACACGATGTGGGAGTTCTGGGGCCTGCAGAAGAAGGCCGACGGCTGGCACACCAGCTGGGGCGCCAAGCTGCCGCAGACCTCGCGCCATTCCGGCGTGCTGCCCGCTCCCTTCGGCGCCACCGCATCGGGGCTCGCCCTCGCCGGCGGGGTCATGCGCCCGTTCGAGCTGGCCGAGCGGAACATCCCGCACGCCCTGGCCCTCGGGCTGCCCGACGTCACGGCCGGCGCGTTCACCGCCCCGGCCACCCGCACCGACGGCACGCTGCCCGGCGGCGGCATCCCGGAGGGGACCCGCTTCCGACTGCCGGCCTCGCTCGACGTCAACGCGCTCGGCCTTCAGCCGGCGGTCAAGGCCATGGCGATCGCCGCGCAGCGCCACGGCATCCTCATCCGCGACGTGTCGGGCTCCGTCTCGTTCTACGCCGAGGACCCCACCCCGACCGGCTCCAACCCATACCCGAAGCTGTTCGGCACGGGCTGGATGGACCACGCCCTGGCGCGGTTCCCGTGGGACCGGCTGGAGGTCGTGGCCCCCTAGTCTCCTACTCCCGCGGGCGCTTGTCCCCGTAGGTGCGCAGGTCCATCGGCATGAGTGCCAAGCGGTCCCACGGGAACGCGCGCAGCACGGCGGAAGGCGACGGCGCGAGCGCCCGCGCCCACGGGTTCTGACCCGTGGGCGTCGGGTCCTCGCCGTAGAGCGTGACCACCGGCGAGGTGTCGCGCACGTAGATCCCGTACTCCTGGGCGGCGCGCGCGAGCATGCGCGTCAGCGGCGGGCCTTCGAGCGCGTCGACGTCGACCGCGGGGTCGAGCCGGAAGCGCGCGCCCATCGGCACGGCGTCGGTCCGCCGGGCGGGGCCGTCGGTGCGCTGAGCGGGGCGCGACCAGACGGCCGAGCGCGTCGAGGGGATCGCCATGCCGAGGGCGTGGTCGATGCGCCCGCGGGCGAGGTCGCGCAGCGTCACGAGGCCCCCGGCCAGCGGCAGGCTGCTGGCGGTGGCGCCGGGATGGACCCCCCACGGGTCGCGGAAGTATCCGGGGTTGGCGGACACCTTCTCCATCCGCCCTCCCCAGCCCGCCCGCCAGCGGCCGTTCTCCCGCCTCGCCGTCCACAACTCCCACATCGTGTCGGTGGCCGGCTGCCAGACCACGAGGTGGGCGTCGCCGCCGGCTGCCGGCACGGCGCGGTCGGGGATCGGCACGCCCGCCGCCAGCACCTTGCCCAGCGCGGCGCCGTAGTCCTGCCCCCGGGTCAGCTCCACGGGCACCCGGCGCTGGCCGGCCGGCACCGTGTAGACCGGCGTCGAATAGCGGGCCGTGTTGATGGTGGGCGGGAAGCGCTTCGCGTAGCCGTCCTCGACCTGGCGGCGCAGCTCGGCCACCAGCGTCTCCGACCGCCGGTCGGGCTCGGCGTCCGCGGGCAAGCGCCGGTTCCACACCGAGCGGGGGTTGAAGAAGCGCGCGCACCCCGGCGCCTCGGCCGGGATCCGGGCGCCGGCGCGCTCGATCGTCTCGCCCCTGGCCGTGACGGTCACCGTCAGCCGCAGGGGCTCGCAGCCGGCGGCCAGCCGGGCGGCGGTGGCGCCCACGGGCACTCGCAGCCGGGCCGTGCGGCCGGCCGGCAGCGTCACGGCAGGCGCCAGGGCGGCCCGCCCGGTCCGGTCGCGCAGCGACACCTGGAGCGAGCCGCCCGCGCCGGCGCCGGCGCGGACCGCCAGCGGACGGCCCAGGGCAAGGTCGAACCGGCTCGTGGCGCCGATCCGCAGCCGGCCGCCCGCCTGCTCACCGAGCACCGTCCCGCCGGGAGCCGGCTCGTCGGCCGGCGCCGGTCGGCTCGGGTCGTCGTCGCTCCCGCCGCAGCCGCAGACCAGCGCGAGCCCGGCGGCGAGGCCGACCCATGACGCTGCTTTCACGGCACCTCCAGCGCGTCGTGGCGCGGGGCCGGCGCGGCCGGCTCGGGCGCGCCGAGCAGCCGGGCCAGGACGCCGACGGAGCGATCGACGTCGTAGTGCTCCTCCACGACCGCGCGGCCCGCCGCGCCCATGGTCCGCCGGCGCTCCGGATCACCGGCCAGCGCCCGGACGGCCGCGACCAGCGGAGCGGCGCGGCCCGGAGCGACGAGCAGCCCCGTGCGGCCGTCGGCCACCAGCTCAGGGATCCCGTTGACCGCCGTCGCCACCACGGGCACCCGAGCGGCCATCGCCTCCATCAGCACCACCGGGACCCCTTCCGCGAAGGAGGGCAGGCAGAAGACGTCGGCCTCGCCCAGCAGGGCGGTCACCCCGGGGGCACCCAGCGCGCCGGCGAAGCGCACCCGCGCCGCGACGCCGTGGCGCGCGGCGGTCGCCTCCAGCGCGGCGCGCTCGGGACCGTCGCCGACCAGCGTCAGCCGCGCGTCCGGCAGCTCGGCCATGGCCTCGAGCAGCACCCCGAAGCCCTTCATCGGCGCCAGCCGGCCCACGGCCACGAGGTGCAGCGGACCGCGCGGCAGGGGCCCGCGCGCGGGCGCGTCGTACTCCTCCGGCCGCACGCCGCAGCGGACCACGTGCAGCTTCCCCCACTCGTTCGGCTCGACCTGGCGCATCAGCTGCGCGCGACAGAACTCCGAGATGCAGGCCACGAAGGCCGCGTCGCGCACCTTGGCCGGGATCGCGTGGCCGGGGACATCGTCGAACTCCAGCGGCCCGTGCATCGTGAAGCTCCAGCTCGCCCCGGACCCGCGCAGCGCGGTGGCGAGCATGGCCACCGCACCGGCCACGTTGACGAAGTGGGCGTGCACGTGAGCGATCCCGCGGCGATCGAGCTCGTCGGCGAGCCGGCCGGCCTCGGCGAGGTAGAACAGCCGCCAGAGCGGACTCGGACGCCCCGACGCGCCCGCGTGCAGGGCCAGCCGGCAGGCGCGGAGGTAGCGGGCCGGCGAGCGCCGCAGCAGGCGGGCGTGGGCGCGGGCGAGCGCGAGCGGCGGCGCGGGCAGCACCGAGAACGTCGCCGCGTCCTCGGCCCGGTCGGCCGGGCTGAGCAGCCCGGCGGGTGGCGTGCGGCGGATCGTGAACGTGTCGACCTGCACCCCGCGGCGGCGCAGGGCGTCGACCTCGCGGGCGATGAAGGTGTGCGAGAGCTTCGGATACTCAGCGCTGAGATGGGCGACGCGGGTCACGTGCGGCTCCAGCACAGCCCGGTCCACAGCCACAACGCCGAGTGGGCGAAGGCGTAGCCCATGGGCGTGAAGTTGGCCACCACCAGCCAGCCGACCGCGACGGCCACCAGTCCGGTGCGCCAGCGGTCCAGGTCGGGTGGCCCGCGCCGCGGCAGGGCGCGGGCGAGCGCGGCGCCCAGACAGGCCAGCCAGGCGAGCACCATCAGCATCCCCAGCTCGGCGGCCTGGCCGAGGAACACGTTGTGGGCACGCCCGACCGTCGTGAGCGCACGGTCGGGGGCGAGCCGGTAGTACGGTCCGGACTCCGCGGCGAAGCGGTAGAAGCCGAAGCCCGTGAGCGGGCGCTCGGCCGCCATGCGCAGCGCGGCGGCGTTGGAGTTGAGCCGATCCCAGACCGGACGTGTGGAGGCGAAGCGGTCCTGGGCCTTGCCGCTGAAGCCCGGCACCACCATGAGCACCGCGGCCACGCCCGCGACGGCCAGCACCCCGGTCGGCAGCGCCCAGCGCCGCAGCACGGGCCGGGTGAGCAGAGCGGCGAGCGCGCCGAGGGCAGCGGCCAGCCAGACCTGGCGGGTCAGCGTGAAGATGACGCCGAGGCCGCACAGGACCAGCGCGGCCGCGGCGAGCCCGGGGCGGCGCGGACGTCCTCCCAGCGCCACGGCGGCGGCCACGCCGCAGATGAACAAGCCCAGTCCGTTGCCCGCCGCCTCGACGAAGGGGCCCCGAGCGCGCCCGAAGTGGATGCCGACGCTCGGGTCCGCGATGTAGCCGGGCACGATCAGCGCGGCCGGGCCGGTCGTCTCCAGCAGCGCCACGACGCCGAGGTAGAGCCCGACCGCCGCCAGCGTGCCGGCCAGCATGGCGCGCTCGCGCGGACCGGGGAAGATCGCGGGCGCCAGCGCGAACAGGGCGAAGGGCACGACGCCGAAGTAGTCGAGCAGCGCGAAGAACGGCTCGTTCGCGAGGAGCGTGCCCGACCACACGGCCGACAACCCGGCGTAGGCGAGGAGCCCGGCGAGCGCAGCGTGCAACCAGGTCGGGCGCACCCGGCGCTGCTCGGCGGTCACCTCGCGCACCAGCGCCGCGGCCACGCCGGCGACGAGCAGCACGCGGTCGGGGCCGATGGGCAGGCCGATCTGGTCGAACTGGCCGGAGAACACCGACAGCGCCAGCCCGGCGCAGACGGTCGCCGCCGGCGCCACCGCCCGCGCCACCACCAGCCCGGCGGGCACGGCGAGCACGACCGCCGCGGCCGCGAACGCCGCCACGGGCGCGTCGCGGCCCGCCAGCAGCGCGGCGCACGCCAGCGCGAGCAGGCCGGCGGCGCCCGCCGCGGCAAGTCCGAAGGGTGCGCGGGCGCTCGTCACGCGGCGGCGCGGCGGGCGCGGCGGTCGGCGCGGGCGCCGAGCAGCAGCGCGAGCGCGGCGCCGACCACGAGGCCGGCCACCAGCCCGCCGGCGACCAGTCGCTGCAGCCAGGTGCCGGTGTCGTCGGCCGCGCTCGTGGGCCGGCTGATCACCTGGATGCCCGCCGTCCCCGACAGCTCCGCACGGCGGTCGCGGTACATCTGGCCGAGCGCGTCGGCCTGCAGCCGGGCCGTCTCGTACGCCACGCTCAAGCGCCGGCGCTCGGCGGCCGACGGAGCGGGCAGCGTGGCGTCGGCCTCCGCGCGCTCCTCACGGGCGCTGAGGCGGCTCAGGCGGCGGCGCAGCTCGGCGGCCTCGCCCGACTCCGCGCGGAAGTCGCGCAGCGTCCGGGCCAGCGCGGAGCGTCCGTCACCGGTGCGGGCCACGTAGCGCTCCAGCTCGCGCGAGGCGGCATCCGCCAGCCGCATCGCCTCGGCCTCGTCGGCACCGGTCCCGGTGATGCGCAGGATCGGGTTCTCGGGCACCGGCGCCGCGGTGAGGGAGGCGGCCACGTCGGCGCGCGAGCGGCCGGTGCGGCGCGCCACCGGCGCCGCGATCGCGTCGGTCTCCACGACCCGGCTGTAGGCGTTGGCCAGCGTGGCAGCGCCGGCGACATACCCGGGCAGGGCCTGCACGCGGACGTCGATGCGCCCGACGCTCAGCTCGGCCGCGGCGATGTAGGTGGGGCTGCGGGCGAGCGCGGCCCAAGCGCCGCCGCCGGCGAAGAGGAGGCAGGCGACGAGCACCACCGGCCAGTAGCGCGCGACCGGTCGCAGCGGGGAAGGCGCGGTCGCCGGTGGCGCCGCGGGCGCGGGCGGTGGGGACGGCCGCGCCGCGAAGCGGCGCTCGAAGTCGTCGTCGAGTCCAGGGGTGCCGGGGGAGGCGGCGGGGGGAGCGGTCATGGTGCGTCTCGCGGGGTCGAGGCGGGCACTGACGCGTCCACCATACGCGGGCGTGGTGCCCCGCGAGGCGCGGTGCGAGCCAGACCCCCCGACCGTGGGGGTGGGCGCGGTTCGTGCGCTGACGGGGAAGAAAAAGCGGTCCGACCGGGGGTCCAACCCCCTTTGTGAGCGCGGTCGGAGCAGCCGGAATCCGCCTGCTCTAGCCTACGCACGGCACTCCGGTTTAGGGCTCTGCACCACACCGGAACACTGCTTCTATTGATCTGCATTGCAGATCGATCAGCAGCGGTGTGCGTAAGGTGACCGGCCTCACCAATCGGTCACAAGGCGGCGCACGGACGCGTCAAGGTGTGCGGCGTGGGCGGTGCCAACGCCCCGCAGCATCTCCCCCCGCTCCCAACCCCACCCCCCCCCTTATGAATACAGCCGTACCGCGCGCTCCCCGCGAGCGCGTCGACATGCTGGGCCTCGCCGTCGACCGGATCACCGAGGACGAGACGGTGGACGCCGCCCTCGCCGGCCTGCGGGCGGGTCGCGGCGGCTGGATCTGCCCGGCCAACCTGGACGTCCTGCGCCAGGTCACGCGCGCCCCGGACATCGGGGCGCTCGTCGGCCAGGCCGACTTGGTCGTAGCGGACGGGATGCCGCTGCTCTGGGCCAGCCGGGTCCAGGGCGCGCCGCTGCCCGAGCGGGTGGCCGGCTCCTCGCTGATCCGCACGCTGCCCGCCGCCGCCGCGCGCCATGGCCGGTCGGTGTTCCTGCTGGGCGGCGCGCCCGGCGTGGCCGATGACGCCGCCGCGACGCTGTGCGAGGAGCTGCCGGAGCTGCGTCTGGCTGGGACGTACTGCCCCCCGGAGGGCTTCGAGCGCTCGGATCGGGAGCTCGCCACGCTCGAGGAGGCGCTGCGGGCGGCGTCTCCCGACCTCGTCTTCGTCGCACTCGGCTTCCCCAAGCAGGAGCAGCTCATCGTGCGCCTGCGGGCGCTCCTGCCGGGCGCGTGGTTCGTCTCGGTCGGCGCATCGCTCGGCTTCGTGAGCGGCACGCTGGCCCGCGCGCCGCGCTGGATGCAGGACGTGGGCCTGGAGTGGCTCCATCGCCTCGCGCACGAGCCGCGGCGACTCGCGCGCCGCTACCTGGTGGAGGGCATCCCCTTCCTGCTGCGCGTGCTGGCCCGTAGCGCCCGCCGCCGGCTGGCCGGAACGGAGGCGCCGGCGTGAGCACCCTCGAGGTCGTCCACGGGCCGCGCTTCCGCAGTGCCCGCGCCCGGCGCCGGATCCACGGCGAGCGCGCGGCGCCGCGGCCGATCCACGCCAAGGCCCCGCTGCGCGTGTCGTTCGCCGGCGGCGGCACCGACGTCCCCCCGTTCCCGGCCCAGGAGGGCGGCCTCGTGCTGAGCGCCGCCATCAACCGCTACGCCTACGGGGCGCTCGCCCCTCGCTCCGACGGCGTGATCGGCGTCGAGAGCCTCGACCTCGGCCTGTCGGTCGAGCATCCCAGCGAGGACGAGCTCGTCTTCGACGGCCGCCTGGACCTGGTCACGGCGGCGATCCGCAAGCTCGGGCGCGGCGGCTTCGACCTCTTCCTGCACTCCACTGCGCCGCCCGGCTCCGGCCTGGGCTCGTCCTCGTCGCTGGTGGTGACGATGATCGGGCTGCTGTGCGAGTACCACCGGCTCGCGCTGACCGACTACGAGATCGCCGAGCTGGCCTACTCGGTCGAGCGCGAGGACCTCGGGATCGCCGGCGGCCTGCAGGACCAGTACGCGGCCGCGTTCGGCGGCTTCAACCTGATCGAGATGGACGGGGAGAAGGTCGTGGTGAACCCGCTGCGGATCCCCGACGACGTGATCTGCGAGCTCGAGCACAACATGCTGCTCTGCTACACGGGCCGCACCCGCCAGGGCGACCACATCATCGACGACCAGCGCGCGCGCTTCCGCGCCGGCGAGGCGGGGGCGCTGGAGGGGTTGCGGATGCAGAAGCGCCTGGCGCTGGAGATGAAGGACGCGCTCCTGCGCCGCCGGCTGAACGACTTCGGGTCGCTGCTGGGCGAGGCGTGGGAGTTCAAGAAGCGGATGTCGCCGCGCATCACGACCGACTTCATCGACGAGGCCTATACGGCGGCGCTCGCCGCGGGAGCGCTCGGCGGCAAGGTGACGGGCGCCGGTGGCGGCGGCTACATGCTGTTCTTCTGCCCCTTCCAGCGCAAGCACCGGGTGGCCGAGGCGCTGACCCGGCGCGGCGGCGTGGTCGCCGAGTTCGAGTTCGCCCCCCGCGGCCTGGCCACCTGGAGCGTCGATGCCTAGCGCGACCAGCACACCGGCCGCCACCGTGCGCGCGCGAATGGCCGAGAGCGTGGCCGCCCACGAGGCGCTGCTGGGCGGCGAGCTGCCCGAGCAGGTGGCCGCGCTGGCCGGCCTGATCGCCGGCTCGCTCCGGGATGGCGGCAAGGTGATCCTGTTCGGCAACGGCGGCAGCGCCGCCGACGCCACCCACCTGGCCGCCGAGCTGGTCGGGCGGTTCCGCTTCGACCGGCCTCCGCTGGCGGCGCTGTCGCTGACCGACAACGGCTCCTCGGTCTCGGCGATCGGCAACGACTACGCCTACGAGGACGTGTTCGCACGCCAGCTCTCCGGACTCGGCCGTCCCGGCGACGTGGCGGTCGGCCTGACCACCAGCGGCGGCTCGGCCAACGTGGTGGCCGGCCTGCACGCCGCGCGCGTCGGCGGGATGCACACGGCGGCGATCACCGGCGCGGCCGGCGGCCCGGCCGGCGCGGCGGCCGCGCTCGCGCTGCGCATGCCCGCGTCGGAGACCGCGCGGGTGCAGGAGTGCTCCATGGTCGTCGGGCACACGATCTGCGAGCTCGTCGAGCTGGAGCTGTTCGGATGACCCTGCGCCGCACCACCCTCGTCCCGCTCGCGATCGGCCAGGCCTGGCTCGGACTGAGCACCGCCTACCTGCTGGCGCTGCTCGGCCTCGGCGCGCGCCGGCCCGCGGCCCCGAGCGTGCCGGCGGGCGCGCCGCTCTCCGCCGTGGTCGTCGTGCCCGCGCACGACGAGCAGGACGGCATCGCCGCCACCGTCGCCGCGCTGCGCGCGCAGGACCATGCCGGGCCGAGCGAGGTCCTGGTCGTGGCCGACAACTGCACCGACGCCACCGCCGAGCGAGCGAGCGCGGCGGGCGCCACCGTGTGGGAGCGGACCGATCCGCTCGCGCGCGGCAAGGGCCAGGCGCTCGCGTGGGCCTTCGCGCGGCTGTGGGTCGAGCGGCCGGACACCGGCTTCGTCGCGGTGGTCGACGCCGACTGCCTCGCCACCCCGAACCTGCTGTCCGCCCTCGATCGCGCGCTGCGCGCCGGCGCGCCGGCCGCGCAGTGCGCCTACGACGTCGGCAACGCCGACGCCTCGTCCGCTGCCGCGCTGCGCTGGGCGGGCTTCGCCCTGATGCACCGCGTCCGCCCCCGCGGGCGCGCGGCGCTGGGGCTGTCCGCGGACCTGTTCGGCACCGGCATGGCCTTCCGCGCCGGCCTCCTGCGCGAGCTGCCGTGGACCAGCTTCTCGGTCACCGAGGACGCCGAGTACCACGTCCGGCTCGTGCAGGCCGGACGGCGCGTCGCGTACGTCGAGGACGCCGCGGTGGTCTCGCCGATGCCGACGTCGGGAGCGGGCGCGCGCGAGCAGCAGCTGCGGTGGGAGAGCGGCAACGCGGCCCTGGCCCGCCGCACCAGCGGACAGATGCTGCTGGCCGGGCTGCGCCGCCGCGATCCGCACCTCTTGCACGCCGGCGCCGAGCAACTGGTCCCGCCGCAGGCGCTGCTGTGCGCGGGCGCGGCGGCCGGCCTCGCGGCGGGCGGCGCGCTGCGGCGGCCCGCCCTGGTGGCGTCCGCCGGCGCCATCGGCGCCGGCCAGGCGGCCTACGTGCTGGGCGGGCTCGCCGCGGCGCGCGCACCGGCGGCGGTCTGGCGCGCGCTGCCCGCCGCGCCGCTGCTGGTCGCGCGCAAGCTCGCGGTGCTGGCGCGCATCGGGTCCGGTCGCGGCGCCACCGCCTGGGTGCGCACGGAGCGATCGCCGGTGCCCGCCGGCGACCGCTCGCGCGAGGCGGTGGCGGCATGAGCCTCGAGACACCGACACGGCGGCGCTCCGCCGCCCGGCGGTTGCGCCGGGACGGAGGAATGCGCTCCGTGCTGCGCGCTCCCCTGGAGAGCGCCGCGCCGGCGGCTGTGCGGCGGCGCGACCGCAGCAGCCGCGCCTGGCTGCTGGTCGCCGACCTGGCGGCGGCGCTCGCCGCGGTTGCGGTCGTGCACGTGACCTTCGGCCTCGAGGGCCCGGGCCCCGCCGGCCTGCTCCTGGTGGCCGTCGTCCCGCTCGCCTTCACCTCGCTGGGCCTCTACCGCCGCGACGAGCTGCTGCTGAGCCGCAACACGCTCGACGAGGCGCCCACGCTGCTCCAGGCCTCGACGTTCAGCGCCGTGGCCACCTTCCTGCTCGAGAGCGCCCTGGTCCCCACGCCGCTCGGCGCCCAGATCATCGCCGTCAGCATCGCCGCCCTGTGCGGTGCCGCCGTTCTCCTGCGAGTCGCGGCGCGCGCCGCCGCTCGCAGCACCTCGCCGCCGGAGCGCTGCCTGGTGGTGGGCGGCGCCGACGTGGCCGAGCGCCTCGCCGTCAAGCTCGCCGACGGCGCGGCGATCAAGGCCGACCTCGTCGGCCGGCTCGACCTGGAGCGCGACCGCGGCGAGCCCGAGCTGGCCCGCCGGGTCGTCGAGGCCGACGTGCACCGCGTCGTGGTGGCGGGCGAGGGCGCGCCGCCCGAGCGCGTGCACGAGGCGATCCAGTCGGCCAAGGCGCTCGGGGTCAAGGTCTCGGTCCTGCCGCGCATGTTCGAGGTGGTGGGCTCGTCGGTGGCGTTCGACTACCTCGGCGGCATGACCGTGCTCGGCGTGCGCCGCTTTGGCCTGGACCGGCGCCAGCGGCTCGCGAAGCGCGCGTTCGACCTCGTGGGCTCCGGCGTGCTGGTGGCCGTCGCGGCGCCGCTGATGCTCGCGCTGGCGGCCGCGGTGCGCTTCACCTCGCCGGGCCCCGTCCTCTTCCGGCAGACGCGGGTGGGCCGGGACGGGCGCCACTTCCAGGTCTTCAAGTTCCGCTCGATGGTCGTCGACGCCGAGGAGCGCAAGGCCGAGCTGCGGGCGCGCAACGAGGCCGAGGGCCTGTTCAAGATCGCCGACGACCCCCGCGTGACACGGGTCGGGCGCCTGCTGCGCTCCACCTCGCTCGACGAGCTCCCCCAGCTGCTCAACGTGCTGCGCGGCGAGATGAGCCTGGTCGGGCCGCGCCCGCTGGTGATCGACGAGGACGTGCGGATCGAGGGCTTCTACCGCCGCCGGCTGCACCTCACCCCGGGGATGACCGGGCACTGGCAGGTGCTGGGCTCGGCGCGTATCCCCCTGCGGGAGATGATGTCGATCGACTACCTCTACGTGGCCAACTGGTCGCTGTGGGGGGACGTGAAGGTGCTGCTGCGCACCGTCCCGGTGGTCGCGCTGCGGCGCGGGCAGTAAAGCTCCCGCCCGGACGCACCGATAGGCAGAGTGGTGGCCGACCGCCGGCTGCGTCACCCTTCCTGACGATGAGCACCGCCGAACTCGAGGTCGCGCCCGCGCGCGAGGAGCCGTCCCTGCCCGCCGCGCGCCGGAGGCGCGTGCCCGCGGCCGGCACGGCCGCGCGGCTGCTGGCCGTGCTCGGCCTGACGGCCTGGCTCGGGTTCTCCGACGGCGGCTTCTTCGTGGGCGAGACCGGCCTCGCGGCGGTGATCGCGTGCGTGGCGCTGCTGCTGTGGGCGATGACCGCCACCGCGCCGGTGGCGGGGCTGGGCGCGGCGGGCGTCGCCGGTCTGGCCGCGCTCTCGCTGCTCGGCGTGTGGGTGCTGGCCTCGTCGGCCTGGAGCGACGCCGCGGCGCGCTCGGTCTACGAGTTCGACCGCGTGCTGCTCTACCTCGCCGTCTTCGCGCTGGTCGCGCTGGCGCCCCGCGGTCCGGCCACCGCCCGCTGGCTGCTGCGCGGCTTTGCGGTCGTGCTCGGGGTCGTCTCCCTGCTGGCCCTGGTCAGCCGCCTCTATCCGGACGTGGTCGGCTCCCCCACCGTCTCGCAGGCCCACGACCGGCTCGGCTGGCCGCTCGGATACTGGAACGCGCTGGGCCTGTGTGCGGCCATGGCCGCCGTGCTGTGCGTGCACCTGACCTCCGAGCTGCGCGAGCGCGTGCCGGTGCGGGTGCTGGCCGCGGCCGCGGTGCCGGCCCTCGTGGTGACGATGTACCTGACGCTCTCTCGCGGTGGCTTCGGCGCCGCGGTGATCGGCTTCGTCCTGCTGGTCGTGCTGGGCCGCTCGCGCGGGCTGGTGGGTGGGCTGCTCGCGGTGCTGCCGGCCGTGGCGCTCGCCGTGCTGGCGGCGGCCGCGGCCGATGCGGTGACCACCGGCTATGACCCGGACGCCGCCGCCTCGCTGGCCGATGCGCGCGAGCTGGGCGGCCGGCTCGGCCTGATCTGCGCCGGCGCCGCGCTGCTGCGGCTGCTGGCCGTGCCGCTGGACCGGTGGCTGGCGCGGCTGCGGCTGCGGCCCTGGGGGCGGCCGGCCCGGGCCGCGCTCGTGATCGGGGTGGCGGCGCTGCTGGTGATCGGCGGGCTCGCGGTCGACGCCCCCGACCGCCTGTCCGTGCAGTGGGAGAGCTTCAAGTCCTCGGCGCCGACCGAGAACGAGGGCGGCGGGCGCCTGCTGGAGACGACCGCCAACGGGCGCATCGAGCACTGGGAGGTCGCCTGGGACACGTTCCAGGCCCACCCCTGGGTGGGGACGGGCGCCGGCACCTTCGTGTACGAGTGGGCCGAGCGCCGCACGCTGGACTTCCCGGTCCAGGACGCGCACTCGATCTACCTGGACGTGCTGGCGGACCTCGGCCTCGTCGGCCTCGCCCTGCTGCTGGTGGCGCTGCTGGTCCCGTTCGGCGCGGCGCTGGTGCGCCGGCGCGAGGACCGCGTGCTGTGGAGCGCGGTGGTCGCCGTGACCGGCATGTGGCTCGTGCGCGCGGGCATCGACTGGGACTGGGAGGTGCCGGCGCTCACGCTGCCGGCCGTCGCGCTGCTGGCCGTGGCCTGCGCGCGCGACGCCGGGCGACCGGCGGGACGGCGCTCGCGCGGGCGCGTGCCGCGCATCCTCGTCGGCCTGGCCATCCTCCTGCTCGTGCTCACGCCGGCGCGCGTGTGGTCCTCCCAGCGCGCCCTCAATGCCTCGCTCGAGGCGTTCCGGCAGGGCGACTGCGCCACCTCGGTCGACAAGGCGCTCGCCGCGCAGAAGGCGTTCGGCGCGCGGCCGGAGCCCTTCGAGCTGCTCGGCTACTGCGACGTGCGGGTGGGCCAGAGCGCGCTGGGCGAGAAGATGCTCGAGGCCGCGATCCGCAAGGAGCCGCGCAGCTGGGAGCTGCACTACGGCCTGGCCCTGGTCCGCGGCGCCCGCCGCGAGGACCCGCGCCCGGCGCTGCTGGCCGCCCGGCGGCGCAGCCCCACCGAGCCGAAGGTGCTCGACGCGCTGGAGCGCATGCGCTCGGATCGGCCGCGGGTCTGGCGCCGCGAGGCGCTGAAGTCGCCGCTGGTGGTGCCGTCCCCGCCGCAGAACGAATCCGGCGCCTGACGCCTTGTTCGGCTACGCCCGGTTCCAGCGGCGCCGGCGAACGTCAACTGCGGCTGGGTAGGGAAGCGGGGAGCCCGGCGGGCGGCCGGGTACGTGCGAACGTCAACTGCGGCTGGGTAGGGAAGCGGGGAGCCCGGCGGGCGGCCGGGTACGTGCGAACGTCAACTGCGGCTGGGGTAGGGAAGCGAGTCCCTGAGTGCGGGTGGCGGGATAAGGCAACACTCGAGCGGCGCGCCCCACCGAGATCGGCGTTCGCGACGCTGAGCGTCGTCAACGCCGAACTCGAGTCTCTCACGAGGCCGAGTTCGGCGTTGTCACCCCTTCCGAGCCCGCCCGGCGGACCGACCAGCCGCTTCCCTACCCAGCCGCCGTTGACGTTCGCCGGCGCCGCCCGAAACCGCCGAAGGCGAGCCGCCCCCGGAACGACGGAGGGCGCCCCCACCGGGGCGCCCTCCAACTGCAGAACCGTGCGGTGCGGTCTAGGACTCGCTGCGCGAACCGCGGCGCAGGACCAGGCCGGAGGCCAGGAGGAACACGCCGAGGATCAGGACCGGGATGGCTGCGAAGCCGGTGAAGGGCAGCTCGCCACCCTCCTCGGCGTCGGCGCCGAGCTGACGGTTGACCTGCACCTCGTCGGCGGGCGCGTCGGGAGACTCCTCCTGCTCGGCGGCCACGTCGTTGTCGGGCTGCTGCTCGGGCTGGGCCGGGACCTCGACCTCCTCGCCGGCGACGCCGCTGTCGGGCGTCGGCGCCGGGGCGGGCGGGGGCGGCGTCACCGGGGGCGCCAGGGTGGGCGGCGGGGCGTCGGTGCCGTACTGGGCGTCGGAGGCGACGCCGTCGCCGGCGATGCCCGAGACGGCCAGGCCGGCGCCGGTGCCGCTGAGGGCGAACCCGAACACCAGCATGAGGGTGATGGCAAGGCGTGAGCGCACGAACGAATCCTTTCGACTGCGGGAACGCGAGGGGCCGCGTCGTGCGGCGTTCCGTGCGCGAGCGGCCAGCAGCTCGACCCGATCCTCGGGCAGGCTGGGGCGGAGCTCGCGCATGACGTCCTCGATTCCTTCGAGGCCGTCCAGGGGGGTGTCTCGCTTGGGGTTGAACATC
>Ga0136617_10000898_pt1 | contig 25951 bp, 26 predicted proteins | sample AntDrymUQ3222106_2_FD_129672 | JGI IMG/M metagenome (GOLD analysis project Ga0136617, IMG submission 129672) | Polar desert sand microbial communities from Dry Valleys, Antarctica - metaG UQ322 (21.06) | ecosystem: Environmental > Terrestrial > Soil > Desert | place: Antarctica: Dry Valley...
AAATGATTAGATCAACCAAACACTTTCTCTTAATCCTAATCCTCGTCGGACTATTCATTTCAAGCCTGTCCCCAAACGGGGTTGAAATCACAACCGCTGCTGCTGCCAGCGACATCGCCGCCGCGCAGCGTCCGATGAATTGGCACGTGACGGGGCCGATGGGCGGCGACGTGCGCTCGCTGGTGATTGATCCCCAAGACCCGCAACGTCTTTACTTCGGCACAATTGACGGCCAGATTTACACCTCTACCAACGGGGGCGAAGGATGGTCGCGCATCGCAAACTTCAACCGTCCGGGCTTGTACATGGATCACCTAATTGTTGATCCGCGAAGTTCACAAACCATTTACGCGGCGGCGCATCGTCACAAGGAGCCGGGCGGCTTTTTCAAAACGACGGACGGCGGTGCGACGTGGCGCGAAGCGGCGGAGTTGAAGGGTGAGGCGCTTCACTCGCTGACGCAATCTCCGTCAAACCCCGACATTCTAATCGTCGGAACGAATCGCGGCATCTTCCGCACGACGGACGCGGGCGAGACGTGGAAACAACTGCCGACCTCCGCGACGCCCGGCCTCATCAACGTCGAATCGCTCGCGGTCGATCCGCGCAACCCCGAAGTGATTTACGCCGGCACGTGGTATCTGCCGTACAAGACGACCGACGGCGGCAATTCGTGGAACATCATCAAGACCGGCATGATTGACGACTCCGACGTGTTCGCCATTGAGATTGATGCACAGAATCCCGATCATGTCATCGCCTCGGCGTGCAGCGGTATCTACGAGACGAAGAACGCGGGAGCGAACTGGCGCAAGGTCAACGGCATTCCTTCACAGTCGCGGCGCACGCGCGCTATTCTCCAGCATCCCTTGAAGCCGCAAGTCATTTTCGCCGGCACTACTGAAGGCTTCTGGCTTTCGGCCAACGGCGGCGACGATTGGCGTGTCACCACAAGCCGGCAAAACTTCGAGATTAACGCTATCGCCGTGCACCCGAAGAATCCCGACACGGTTTACATCGGGACGAACAACTATGGCGTGATGATCTCGCGCGACGGCGGCAAGTCTTTCACGCCGAGCAACGAGGGTTACAGCGGACGCCGCGCCTATTCGATTCTGCCCGACCGGGAAAATCCGAACCGCGTCTACGCGGCGACGATCAACACCGCCACCGGCGGCGGCTATTTCTTCGTCAGCGACGACGGCGGCGAAACGTGGCAGGTTTCCAACCGCAACATGCCGAATCGCCTCATCGCGTATTCGATTCTGCAAGACATGGGCGACGCCAACATCATTTACCTCGGCACCAACTACGGCATGTATCGTTCGATTGATCGTGGCGCGTCGTGGGCACCCGTCACCGCGCCGGAACCTAAAAAGAAAACGGCGAAGGGCAAGCGTCGCGGCACCGCCACCACTTCAACAGAACCCGTGCCGACGCCGGTCGCGGAGGCCGTTGTGCCGAAGACTTCAGACGAAACGGTGAAGCGCGCACAAGAAGCACTGAAACTCGCCGGCTACGATGTAGGCGTGGTGGACGGACAGGCCGGCACTCGCACAATCGCCGCCGTCAGGAAGTTTCAGGCAGCCAAGCGCCTTCCGCTCTCCGGCAAACTCGACGCCGTGACGCTCACCGCGCTCGGCCTCGACGGCGCTAAACTGGCAATGCAAGCGCCGCCCGTGCTGACCGACACGATCAATGCGCTCACCTACACTTTCCCCGATGATGAGGGACGTGTGGCGATTCTCGCCGCGACCAACAGCGGCTTGTATCGCAGTTACGACTTGGCGCAGGGTTGGAAGTTGATGTCTTTCGGTGAGGGTATAGACTCTCGGACGTTGTGTGTCTCGACGAGCGCGCAGACTCCGAAAACGGTCTGGGCTGGCACCTCAACTTCCGGCGTCCTTGTTTCGCGCGACGGCGGCGAGACGTGGCAGGGGGTGGCGGGCATCAAGAGCGAGGCTCCCATCAATGTCATCGAGCAAGACCCGCAGCGCCCGACACACATCTACGTCGGCACGACGCAGACTTTTTATCTCACACACGATGGCGGCGAGCGGTGGATGCGGCGAGGCGGCGATTTGCCGCTCGGCAGCTTTACGAGCATCGTCATCAACCCGCAGAACACAAACGAGATTTTTGTCGGCAACGCATACGAGATGGGAGGGCTTAGTATTTCTCTCAACCTGCGGGAAGGCGGCGGCGTCTTCCGCACAACTAACGCGGGCATAACATGGCAGCGGCTTGACCCGGACTTGCCAAGCCGTCGCGTTTGGGCGCTCGCCTTAGACGCCAATGACCCCGGCAAGATTTTCGTCGGCTCACACTCAGCCGGCGTCCTCGTCGCCAGAAGACGAGGTGAAAGCACAACCGCTTCTTCCGCCGTGACCTCTTTCACCAAATAAGCGGACGCAGCGTTGCCGGTCGAGGCGTGCATTACTCAAACAACGAGTTGAAGAAACAATGCCGCCGGAGAGAACAGTCTCTCCGGCGGCATTGTTTCTTGTGTTAGTTGTCGGCTTACGTGCGGCGACAGTTCAGAATGAGATCGCTAACTCAATTAGGTCAAAGGTGAGGGTGCGATGCGTAATCACGTATTTCCATGTCTCATAATGCCTTGACACACTATCGTGCGGGCGTGTAAATTGCCCCCCTACCTGGTCAAATGGCCGGTGGTTGGCGGATCACGCGGGTGATCCTCGGGCACGGACGGAAATTGAAACAATCAAACGCCTCTTTTTCCAGCTTAACTAAGGCTCGCATCCCCGCCTCATCATCATTCGCATCCGACCAATCACCAATTGTCACGAAGGCTGGCGGCGTCCGCCCGAAACACGAGGATGACTTTACACGTTTCGGGCGCGCGAAAATGTCTCTGGTGATTAGGTGGCCGGGTGTGGCGTGAATGCTCTATGACGCGCCGCGACGACAGGGAGGAAACCGACAGGAGTTTGCATGTCCACTGAAGAAACCAAGCCGACTGACGGCGTAACTGGTAATGATCAACCTCAGACTGGGGCGCAGAGCCAGTCTCCAGAAGCGAGTAACTCAACTCGCGCCGAATCTTCCTCAACCGCCACTTCGTCAGGCGCTTCAACCGCGCCCGCGCCCGCTGCGACTTCGACGAGTGTCTTGCGGCAGAACGACGATGATGATGGCGAGCCGCGCGGCGGCGGCGGTGATTTCGACTTCGGCGCAATGCTCGATCAGTACGAGCAGGAGCAGGCCGCGTTTCAGGAAGGCTCGGTCGTTCGCGGAACGGTCGTCGGCATCACCGAGCGCGGAGTCGTGATTGACTTCGGCTTCAAATCCGAAGGAATCGTTAATCAGGAAGAGTTCACCGAGAACGGCGAGATAACCGTGAAGCGCGGTGACGAGGTTGAAGTGCTCATCAAGAGCATGGAGTCGCAGGAGGGCGTGCCGATTCTGTCCCGCGCCGACGCGGTTCGCATGCGCGCGTGGGACGACCTTGAGGCGGCTTACCGCGACGGCACGCCGATCAAGGGGCGCATCATTGAGCGCGTCAAGGGCGGCTTGCGCGTTGACGTTGACGGAGTGGCGGCCTTCCTTCCCGGCTCGCAGGTTGACACGCGCCCGGTGCGCAATCTCGAATCGCTGCGCAACCAGGAGATCGAGGCCAAAGTCATCAAGCTCAACCGTAAGCGCTCGAATGTTGTGCTGTCGCGCAAAGCGGTGCTCGACGAGCAGAACGAAGGCCGCAAGGGAGAGACTCTCGATCATCTCGAAGAGGGAATCATCGTCGAGGGACAAATCAAGAACCTCACCGACTACGGAGCGTTCGTTGACCTCGGCGGCATTGACGGTCTACTCCATGTGACGGATATGTCGTGGGGTCGCCTACAGAATCCGGGGGAGTTGTTCAGAGTCGGTGAGAACGTGCAGGTCAAGGTGATGAAGTTCGACCGCGAACGCGAGCGCGTCTCTCTCGGTTACAAACAGCTTCTTCCCGACCCGTGGGAGAGCGTCGTCGAACGCTACATCCCCGGCACACGCCTTCAGGGCAAGATTGCCAGCGTCACCGACTACGGCGCATTCATCGAACTTGAATCCGGCGTCGAAGGTCTCGTCCACGTCTCCGAGATGAGTTGGTCGAAGCGCATGAAGCACCCGAGCAAAATCGTCAACCCCGGCGACACCGTTGACGTTGAGGTGCTCGGCGTTGATTCAAAGGCCCGCCGTATCAGCTTAGGGATGAAGCAAGTGCAGTCGAATCCGTGGGCGACGCTACGCGAGCGCTACCAAGTCGGCTCGCGCGTTTCGGGGCGCGTGCGCAACCTGACGGACTTCGGCGCGTTCATCGAGGTCGAAGACGGTGTTGACGGATTGGTGCATGTTTCCGACATCTCGTGGAACAAGCGCATCAAGCATCCGGGCGAGGTGCTCAAAAAGGGTCAGGAGATTGATGCCGTCATCACCAACATTGACACCGAGAATCGTCGGCTCTCGCTCTCCATCAAAGACACCGAGCCGAGCGCGTGGGATCGTTTCGTTTCCGAGCACAAGCCGGGCGACTTGGTTAAAGGACGCATCACCCGGTTCGCCAACTTCGGCGCGTTCGTCGAGTTGGACGAAGGTCTGGAAGGACTGTGCCATGTCTCCGAGCTTTCGGAGGAGCGCGTTGAAAAACCCGAAGACATCGTGCAGGTCGGTCAGGAGATGGAATTTAGAATCCTTCGCATCGAACCGGAGAGCAAAAAGATCGGCCTTTCAGCGCGCGCCGCCGCACATGACGAGCCTATCGTTGACACGCGCACCTGCTCTTCCGAAGCCGGGGGGGGCATGGCGTCGCTCGGTGAGTTAGCTGACTTTTTCGGAAGTACGTCCGGCAGTTCTTCGGACGACGACCGCGAGCGCTAATTGAGGCTCGGTCAAACATCGAAGCCCCGCGCGTTGGTTCAATTGGAAGCAACGCGCGGGGCTTCAACTATTGGATGAACGGTGTTCTGATAAACGCATCATTCGATAGTGATGCCGAGCGTCAGTACCCGGAGCGGTAGCGACGGGGCGTACCGATTGCGGATTGTGGATTGCGGATTAAAGACGAACTGCTTTGCCAATCCGCAATTGAGTGGTCGCTACCGCTCTCGGTCTGACATATCCTGCGCATCTCTCACTCTCAAAAATTACCATTCGGGATACTACAGTTCAAATCAACATAGGCTCTCCCCATTACTCCTAATTGTTGGCTAATATGCCTTTCGCCTTGCGAGCGGTGAGTTGTTTCTGTTACTTTACTAGCTGTTCTTCAATATCCCCGAAGGCTTTTCAAAATCCCTTAGAATTGTTGCTGTGAAGAGCGAACGCCTTTTTTGCCGGAGCGAGAGGTAATCACCTTATGACAAAAGCGGAGTTGGTCGAAGACGTTGCGCGCGCAGCCGAGTTGACCAAAAAGGACGCGGAGCGTCTTGTCGAAATTGTCTTTGAGAGCATCATTGACACTCTGAATCAGGGTGAGAAGATTGAGTTGCGTGGGTTCGGCAGTTTTCGCGTGCGCGAGCGCGGGGCGCGGCGTGGGCGCAACCCCAAGACCGGCGACCCCGTAGACATTCCTGCCAAGCGTGTGCCGTATTTCAAACCCGGCAAAGAATTGAAAGAGCTGATTAATGAAGACGGTAGCTCTCCCGCCGCGCTCGGAGCGGAAGGAAACCTTTCAACGTCTCAATCGAGCTTCACCTCAGACGAAGCGTCGGCTTTCGGACAGCCCGAGGGCGGCGGCAGTAGTGGTAACGGTGAGCCGGACGGTAGCCAGACGCCGTCGGTCGTTTAAGTCTTCATGAAGTCGCGCGGGTGAAAACTTGTGGACAGGTTGTGGACACCCTGGCGGTACGCTTATATCAAAGGAGCAAGCGGTCACCAGTCCGGCGATTCATCCTGCATCTTCTGCTCTTTGCGCGACACGAGCGATGACGACGCGGCCTTCATCCTTCACCGCGCGCAACACAACTACATCGTCCTTAATATCTATCCCTACATCAGCGGTCATCTTCTTATCGTACCGTATGAGCACACTCCTGATCTCGATGCCGCGTCTGCCGAGACGACCGGCGAATTGATGTCTCTCGCCAAGACTTGCCAGACAATTCTTCGGGAAGTTTACCAGCCTCACGGATTCAATTTGGGAATGAACATCGGCAAGGCGGCGGGTGCGGGAGTGGCCGATCACATTCATCTCCACATCATGCCCCGCTGGATGGGCGACGCCAATTTCATGACCACCGTCGGCGAGACGCGCGTTATCCCGGAAGACCTCACAGCAACTTTTACAAAACTGCGCGGGCGCTTCTGAACGCAACGACGCGGCTAACTGAAGGTCAGGTCTCTCGCCAGCATGCTGCCGATGCGTTCAAGCATCGGACGGAGTGTTGAAGGATTAGTGGCGGCAACGGCGAGGCATTCACGCTCGCCGTCCTGTGCGGCCTGACGCAGAATCGCCTCGATTGATTGCGCATCGACGAGGTCGGCTTTGTTGAAGACGGTGAGACGCGGAACGGAGGTGTGGCCCAGTTCGTTCAGAATTTTTTCGACCGAATCGAGTTGCTGCTGCCAGCGAGAGTTTGAGGCGTCAACCAGATGGATGAGAAGGTCGCTGTCATCTATTTCTTCGAGCGTCGCGCGGAACGCCGCGAGGAGATCAGGCGGCAAATCGCGGATGAAGCCGACGGTGTCGTTGATAATTACGTCCTGTTCGCGTGGCAGACGCAAGCGCCGTGAAGTCGGGTCGAGCGTCGCAAACATTCGTTGTTCGGCGTGGACACTGCTGGACGTGAGAGCGTTTAGTAGCGTTGATTTACCCGCGTTGGTGTAGCCGACAATCGAGATAATTGGCAACTCGCGTCGCGTCCTTTCCTTACGCCGCTCGTGCCGTCGTTGTTGTTGCGTCTCAATCGCTTTCTCCAAACGATTGATGCGGTCGCGCACGCGGCGACGGTCGGTCTCAAGTTTGGTTTCGCCGGGGCCTCGTCCGCCGATGCCACCTGCCAGACGCGAAAATGCCGAATCATGCCCCGCCACGAGACGCGGCAGCAGGTACTTCAACTGCGCCAACTCAACCTGAATCTTACCGTCACGGGTCTGGGCGCGTTGCGCGAAAATGTCGAGAATGAGTTGCGCACGGTCAATCACTTTCAGGTCAGTCGCTTCGGAGATCGAGCGCACCTGCGCCGGTTGCAACTCACGGTCGAACACGATCAGGTCGGTGCCGAGCCTGAGCGCGCGGACAATCAATTCTTCGAGCTTACCGCGACCGAGCACGGTGCGCGGGTCTATCGTCGGGCGGCGCTGAATGATCTCGTTGAGCACGACTATCCCTGCCGACGAAGCCAACTCGCGCAACTCGGCCATTGATTCTTCCGCTTCGGAGGGCGAACCGGTTGTCACCCCGACGAGAATCGCGCGGTCGCGCGCCTCGGCTTTACGCGCCGTGCGGCGGTTGCGCGCCATTTCCTCTTCGAGTGAGTTAATCAGCGAGATGAAGTCCACGTCGAGCTGCGATGGAATCTGCGGCTCGATGTAGGCGTAAGCGTTAGCGTCGCCGTTCGTGTCAACTTCACTGGCGGTAATCGGGAGAAGGTGCGCCGCGCGCACTACGCCCGGCAGACCCGTGCGCTCGTCAACGTCAACGGCGGCCATCAGGTCGAGTCGCAGCAGCGCGAGATCGGCGAGATCGTCCTGCGTTAATTCTTCGCCCCGCAAGTGCGTGTGAATGCAGCGCAAGCCCCGAAAGCGGTCAGCGGCGACGCGCGTTCTTTTCAAATCGGGCAACTCGATGCGCCGCGCGTCGCCGACGACGATATACTCGACGTAACCCTTGCGGTCAATCAGCGCGCCGATTTGCCGCCGGGTTTCGTGTGAGAGTTCGGTCAACTGCCGCGCGAATTCCGGCGTCACGATTTGCTGCGGAGCGATGCGCCGCGTATATAGCTTCTCGATGCGGCGCAATTGGTTGGGCTTCAAACCCTGAGTATTACCGTGTACCGTGTTAATCTTTTGTTCCTCCGTTCACCACACATCGCGCGGCAATTCTGACCGTTCTCAATCATGATACTCCGCCGCTCCCGACGCGGCGGGCACCACATAGACAGGTCTTGTAAGACCGTCGTATGATTAAGACTTACTGGCATTTAACTTTCGGCAATCGGTCGCTGTCAAGCTGTGAAGCGCGGGGAGTTGGAACGACGATTTTGAGGTCGCTTTTCTGACCTCGTTGCTTCGGCGGGGCGCGGCGAGTTGCCATCTTCAGAACATTTTGAACGGAGATGATGAATGAGCGGAGCGGGGCGGGTAGTGCGAATTGACCCGGCGGCGGGCATCGCGGGCGGCGAGGTCGTCATTGAGTGTGAAGGTTTAGACCGGGAAGATGTTCGTTCGTGTCGTGTAATGTTTGGGGACGAGCGTGCGTGGCTCGTCGGAGCCTCACCGCGCCGCATGCTCGCCGTTGTGCCGGAGTCGGACGGCGGGCACGTCGTTGAGGTGACGTTGACGAAGGGGGATGCCACGCGCGGCATCGGGGCCACAATGACAGTCGGCGCGAAACTAGCTGACGATCTTCACCTTGTCGCCAACCCGGCGTTCGATTCCGAAGACGGATCGTTGTACGTCACACGTTCCGGCTCACGCGGGCAGCGCATGCCGGTGTCGCTTCTTCGCATTGACGCCGACGGCCAACTCTCGACAATGCACGGCGAGATCGTCAACCCGACAAGCATCGCTTTCGACGCGACCGGGCAGATGTTCGTGACAAGCCGGATGGACGGCACTGTGTACCGCGTGACGCCGTTCGACGACGTGGAAGCTTTCGCTAAAAATCTCGGCGTCGCGACCGGGCTGGCGTTCGACCGCGAGGGTCTGATGTACGTCGGCGACCGCAGCGGCACAATTCATCGCGTCAACGGCATTGGGGAGACGGAAGAGTGGGCGAGCCTTGAGCCGTCGGTGGCGGCATATCATCTCGCTTTCGGCCCCGACGACGCGCTGTACGTCACCGGCCCGACCGTTTCTTCGTTCGACGCGGTGACGCGCATTGATCGAGACGGAGACGCGGAAGTTTTCTATCGCGGCCTCGGCAGGCCGCAAGGTCTCGCCTTTGATCGCGGCGGAAATCTTTACGTCGCGGCATCGTTGCGGGGGCGGCGCGGCATCGTCCGCATTTCGCCGGACGGCACTGACGCGCAACTGGTCGTCGCCGGAGTCAACGTCGTCGGCCTCGCCTTCAGCGCAACGGGTGACATGGCGGTGGCGACGAACGAAGCAATTTACAGTTTGCCGCTCGGGATTTACGGAACATTGCTGAATTAAGGAATGAGCGGTCGAGGGGTAATTGGTTCTTGATGATCAAAACGCTTTTGTCGTCGCTGAAGTTAGCATGCCGCTTTCGCAAACTTTCGCCATCAACTCTCTGTAAAGTATAGTGTAGACAAGATGTCTGAACTCGATATTGGCCGGTTAATCATCTATATGGTCGTGCTGCTGTTTGCGATTTCGGCGCACGAAGCGGCGCATGCGTGGATGTCATACAAATTCGGAGACGATACCGCCTACCTGCTCGGGCGTGTCACGCTCAATCCCGTATCGCACACCGACCCGATTGGCACGCTGCTGATTCCGATTGCCGGGTTCGTGCTCGGAAGCATCGGCGGAGCCGCCGGCGCAATTCCGCTGATCGGGTGGGGGAAACCGACGCCAGTTAATCCGCTCCGTTGGCGAAATAAAGACACGGCGAATGTGATGGTTTCCGTCGCGGGGATTCTGGCGAATCTGCTAATCGCAATTTGTGCGCTCATCATTATCAAGGCCGCACAACTCACCGGGTTTTTGGCGAGCGGCGGCATAGGCGAATCAGTGGCCGAGCCGGTTTCTCTACTGCTGATTATGTCCCTGATGATGAACGCATCTCTCGCCGTCTTTAACCTGTTGCCGTTTCCTCCTCTCGACGGAAGTAAAATCTTAGAGACGTTCTTGCCGGCCAGCATGCAGCCGATTTTAAGAACACTTGAGCAGTACGGATTTCTGATTCTGATGGCAGCGATTTACTTCGGCTTGTTCGACGCGATCTTCAGCCCCGTCGCCAGTTTCATCTTTTATTTAGTAAGGCTCTAAAATTTTGAAGGGATTTCCCTCATCGTTTCGATTCCACGATAGACATGCCTAAGCGTATTTTCAGTGGCGCGCAGCCGACCGGCAATCTTCACATCGGTAATTACCTCGGAGCCTTACGCAACTGGGTCGAGTTGCAGTACGAGTACGAAAGTTTTTTCTGCATCGTCAACCTGCACGCGATTACCACTCCGCAAGACCCGAAGGCGCTCGCGGCCAAGACGAAGGAACTGGCGCGCGTGTACCTCGCCGCCGGCATTGACCCGAAAGTTTCGACCGTCTTCGTCCAGTCGGATGTCAAAGAGCACGCCGAGTTGTCGTGGCTTCTGAACGGTGTGACGCGCATCTCCGAGCTTGAGCGGATGACTCAGTTCAAGGATAAGGCGAAAAAGGCGCGCGAGAACGTCGCCGCCGGCTTGCTCAACTACCCGGTCTTGATGGCCGCCGACATTCTGCTCTATCAAACAGACCTCGTGCCCGTCGGCCACGATCAAAAGCAGCACCTCGAATTGACGCGCGACATCGCGATCCGCTTCAACCGCGATTTCGGCGAAGTGTTCCGCGTGCCCGACCCGTACATTCCGAAAGTCGGCGCGCTGATTTCGGCGCTCGACGACCCGACGAAAAAAATGTCGAAGTCGGACGAGAACGCGAACGGTGCGATTATGCTGATGGATGACGCCGACACGATCCGCCGCAAGTTCAAGCGCGCCGTCACCGACTCCGGCACCGAGATTCGCTTCGACAACTCACGGCCCGCGATTACCAATCTTCTTTCAATCTTTCAGTTGTTGACCGGAAAGACGCCTGAAGAGGTCGAGGCGCATTTTGCCGGCAAGGGTTACGCGCAACTGAAGTCTGATGTGGCCGAGGCGACAATCGAATTCCTGAAGCCGTTTCAGGGGCGCGTCGCGGAAATCAGCGGCGAGGAATTGCATCGCGTTCTCGCTGACGGCCGCGAGCGTGCAGAAGCTATTGCCAGCGCAACGATGCGAGAGGCAAAAATGCGAATGGGATTGGAGGGCGCATAAAGATTGACTCCTGAAGCGCAGGAAGGAAACAAGCCGGAGGAGAACGGAACCGGCGCACCGGCGGGCGCGGCGGCGGCAGCCTCGATTAGTGTGGCGGGCGCGCGTCCTGAGATCGTCACCGGACGAAGCGGCGAAGAGGTGAAGTTGATTCTCGGCGAGTTCGCCGGGCCGCTCGACCTTCTGCTGTATCTGATTCGTCAGGAGCAGGTGAGCATCTATGACATTCCGGTGGCGCGCATCACCGACGAGTACCTGCGTTACCTGCGTCTGATGCAGGGCATGGACATCACTGTGGCGGGCGATTTTCTGGTGATGGCAGCGACGCTGATCGAGATTAAGTCGCGCATGCTTCTGCCGTCCGACCCTACGGCTCCGATGGAAGAGACCTTAGATGATCCGCGCCGCGCGCTCATCGAGCAACTTCTCGAACATCAGAAATATAAAGCCGCCGCCGAAATGCTCTGGTCGCGCGCGATTGTGGAGCGTGCCGTGTACACCCGCGCGCCGCTGGAGACCGATAAGCACAACCCTGAAATCTCGGCGGGTGTATTTGACCTGCTGAATATCTTTCAGGAAATTCTCGCGCGCCGTAAAGAAGAAGTGATGATGGAGATTGAGCGCGACGAGATTACGATGGTTGAGATGCTCGAACGTCTGCGTCGGATGATCTTCTCAAGCGGCGAATTGAGCCTGCGTGCTTTCTTCGAGCAGGCACAATCGCGGCGCGAGTTGGTGCTCGCCTTTCTCTCGGTGCTCGAAATCGTCCGCACGGATGAGATTAAGCTCATTCAATACGAAACTTTCGGCGACATCATTGCTCGCGCGAGCAGCTAAATCGAAACGATGAAGAGTGGGACATCGATGATCGAGGGACGACGACAGGCAGATTTAACACAGAGGCACAGAGGTCACAGGGAGAGGACAGAGAAAGGCAATAATGTCTAGTCTTCTCTGTGTCCTGCGGTGCCTTCATCTCTATGTCTGCGGTGTCAAATTCAGTGTCCCACTCTCACATACTGTAATTTAGAAAGTAAGGAAAAAGTGAAGAGGTAAGTGTTGCGCGGGTGTAGTGAGTTGCGGGTGTTCCGATACTGAGTTTTTCCATTGTGATGAAATTAAATTAGACCGATGAGTAAAATAACTGAAGACAAATTGACAGAAGACGTAACAAGTTTCGCGGCCTCAGAAGCCGTCTCGCCGGGCGATGAGCGCGGCAGTTCCGGCGAGATTGATTCACACGAGCGTGGCTTCGCCGGACTTCGAGAGGCTGAAGAATCTAATAGCGTCGAAGCGGAATTAGAAAATGGTAACGACGTTGATGAAGAGGAGCAGGAAGTAGTTATTTACGATGCCGATGCTGAAGACGCGGCGGAAGAAGCGGAGCGGTTGCGCATCGGCGTCTATGCCGAAAGTGAATCGGACGCGCCGGAAGACGACACCGTCGCGCCGGGCGGCGTGCGCGACATGGCGCAGATGATGGCGATTATCGAGTCGTTAGTTTTCGTCTCGGAAGACCCGCTGCCAGTGAAGACGCTTGCCGAAGTGCTCGGCGAAGAGCGGGGCTGGGTGACGACGGCCGTCGAGGAATTGGCGAAAGAGTTCAACGAACGAAACGGCGGGTTGATGCTGCGTGAAGTCGCCGGCGGGTGGCAGTTCGCCACACGACCCGAACACCACGAGCACATTCGTGTCTTCCTCAAGTCGCGCCCGAGCGCGAAACTCTCGCTCGCCGCGCTGGAGACGCTCGCCGTCATCGCCTACAAGCAGCCGATCACGGTTCCCGAAATTCTTGAGATTCGCGGCGTGCAATCGTCTTCGGCGATTAAGACGCTTCTCGACAAACGACTCATCGCCGCCAAAGGCCGCAAAGAAACCGTCGGACGCCCGATGATGTACGGCACCTCGAAAGAATTCCTGATGCAGTTCGCCCTCAAGGATTTATCGGAGTTGCCGAGCATCGAAGACTTCGAGGACTTGGCGGCTGGCACTTGAGTTCAAAGTTCAAGGTTCAAAGTTCAAAGTCAGTATGATTATCGAACCTTGAACCTTGAACTTTGAACCTTGAACTTTATGCAAGAGCGTTTACAAAAACTAATCGCGGCTGCCGGGATTGCTTCGCGTCGTCACGCGGAGGAGATGATCGCGGCGGGCGAGGTGACGATTAACGGTGCGGTCGTCACCGAGTTGGGCACGAAGGCCGACCCGGCGCACGACCACATCAAAGTTCGTGGGAAGTTAATCAACCCGCTGCTCGAAGCGCGCGAGAAGGTTTACGTCTTGCTCAACAAGCCGCGCGGGTACTTGACGAGTCTGGCCGACCCGGAAAATCGCCCGTTGATAACAGAATTGATTCCGGCCTCGCTGGGCCGTCTTCACCCGGTTGGCCGCCTCGACTTCAACACCGAAGGTCTGCAGCTTCTCACAAATGACGGCGAGTTTACAAACTTCATCACGTCGGCGCGCAACCGCGTGGCGAAAGTGTACGAGGCGAAGGTCAAGGGCATACCTTCCGATGATGCGGTTGAGAGATTGCGGCGCGGGGTCAGGTTGGATGACGGCGAGCGCACGGCTCCGGCGGGAATCAAGCAGGTTGACGAGACGGACACGAACGCGTGGTTTGAAGTCATCCTGCACGAAGGACGGAATCAGCAAATTAGGCGGATGTTTGACCACATCGGCCACTCGGTTTTGAAGTTGCGGCGCGTGCGAATCGGGCCGCTGCACGACGAACATCTACCCACCGGAAGTTGGCGCTTTCTCGCGCCAATCGAGGTCGCCCGCTTCAAAGGCAAAGCGCCGAAACCCGCGCGCGCGAGCCAAAAGAAAACCACGCGGCGCGGGTCACGCCCGAAAGGTTGATTGATGTAGAATGGACAGGTAATGGGTGATAGGTGATAGGTCATGAGAGATTGCTTTCATCCTATCAACTGTCACCCATTACCTATCACCCATTACCTGTCACTCTTGGGAGCAAGGCATGGATTTCGATTTAACCGAAGAACAGCAGCAGATTAAGATGAGCGTCCGCGAGTTCGCCGAAGCGGAAATCGCACCGCACGTCGGCGAGTGGGACGAGACGCAGCATTTCCCCGTCGAGTTGGTGCCGAAGTTGGCCGATCTCGGATTGATGGGCGTGATTTTCCCTGAAGAGTACGGCGGGGCGGGGATGGGTTACGTTGAATACGTGACGATCATTGACGAACTTTCGCGCGTGGACGGTTCCATCGGCATCTCGGTAGCGGCGCACAACTCACTCTGCTCAAATCATATTTATATGTTCGGCACGGAGACGCAGAAACAGAAATATCTCGTGCCGCTGGCGCAAGGGAAGCATCTCGGCGCGTGGGGATTGACCGAGGCGCAGGCTGGCTCCGACGCTTCGGGGACGCGCTCAACCGCCGTCAGACAAAACGGCGGATGGATCGTTAACGGCTCGAAAAATTTCATCACGCACGCGATTCACGGCGATACGTGCGTCGCCGTCGCCAGCACCGACCGCGCGAAAGGGAACAAAGGAATTACTGCTTTCATATTCGAGAAAGGGATGAAGGGATTCGCGCCCGCGAAGAAAGAGAACAAGCTCGGTTTGCGCGCGTCGGAAACGGCGAGCGTCGTCTTCGAGGATTGTCACGTGCCCGACGAAAATCGTCTCGGCAATGAGGGCGAAGGATTTCTTCAGGCGATGCAAATTCTCGACGGCGGGCGCATCTCGATTGCGGCGCTCGCCATCGGCATCGCGCAGGGCGCTTACGAGTCGGCCTTGCGCTACTCAAAGGAGCGCGAGCAATTTGGCAAACCTATCTCCGAGTTTCAGGCCATCCAGTTCAAGCTCGCCGACATGGCGACACAGATTGACGCCGCGCGCCTGCTCACGTATCGCGCCGCCTATCTGAAAGATCAGGGCAGAAAGGTGACGAAGGAATCGGCGATGGCGAAGTTGTACGCTTCGGAGATCAGCGTGCGCGTGTGCGAAGAGGCGATTCAGATTCACGGTGGCTACGGCTACACGAAGGATTACCCGGCGGAGAAGTACTGGCGTGATTCCAAGCTCTGCACCATCGGCGAGGGAACGTCCGAGATTCAGCGGATGGTCATTGCGAAGCAAATTCTCAGACAAGTGTAAGTGTGTCTGAGCGAAGGTGAGAGGTTATATGAAGGAACTAAGCTTAACGGCGATTTACGAAGAGGCGGAAGAGGGCGGATACGTAGGGTATGTTGCAGAACTGCCGGGGGCGAACACCCATGGCGAGACGCTCGATGAAGTGAGGGAAAATTTACTGGAAGCGGTGCAGATGATTCTTGAGGCTAATAGAGAAGAGTGTGAGCGGCGACTATCGAAAAACGCGAAGGTTACAAGAGAGAAACTATCTTTGCGGGCGGCCTGAAGAATGAACCGCACAGACCTGCTACGGTATCTTCAAACACACGGCTGTGTGTCCGTGAGGGAAGGCGGGAAGGCACACGATTTACAAAAATCCGGCAAGCGGCGCGATGTCTTCAATCCCCCGTCATCGAGAAATCAAGAAAATTCTTACCCGCAAGATATGCGATGATCTCGGAGTTCCGCGCCCCTGAATTTATTCCTTGCTTATGGAAAGTGATGCTTTAGTGTCTCGCGTTCTTGGCGGCGACGTGCGGGCGGTGGCGCGTGCCATCTCGAAAGTCGAAGACAACGCAGCCGATGCTTTCGAGTTGATGAAATCGCTTTTCCCGCGCACCGGGCGGGGGATGATCGTCGGCATCACCGGCTCGCCCGGAGCGGGGAAGTCTTCCATTGTTGATCGGCTGGCCGGTTTGTACCGGAGGCGGGATGAGCGCGTCGGGATTGTCGCGGTTGATCCGTCAAGCCCTTTTTCGGGCGGTGCTATCTTGGGCGACCGCATCAGAATGCAGACGCTCGGTCTCGATCCGGGGGTGTTCATTCGTTCGATGGCGACGCGCGGCAACCTCGGCGGCTTAGCGCGCGCGACCGTTGACGCCGTCGCCGTGCTCGACGCCGCCGGGTACGCCAAGATCATTGTCGAGACGGTCGGCGTCGGGCAGGATGAAGTTGAGATCGTTAAGACGGCTGACGTTTCAGTGGTGGTGCTCGTGCCCGGCATGGGAGACGACATTCAGGCCATCAAAGCGGGTATCATGGAAATCGCTGATGTGTTCGTCATTAACAAGGCCGACCGCGACGGCGTGCTGCGGACGGAAAAAGAGTTGGAGGCGCTGCTGTCTTTGGCGACACGCCCCGACACGTGGCAGCCGCCGATAGTGAAGACCATCGCAACGGAGAACAAAGGCATCGAAGAACTGGCCGATGCCGTCGCCGCTTATTACGAGTTTCAGAAGACGGCGGAACAAGGGCGCGCGCGTCGCCGCGCCATCGCGCGCTGGCGCATTCTCGAACTGCTCCGTGAGCGGCTGTTACGACAAGCTCTCGATGTGGAAGGAATTGACGAGCATTTGGAAGCACTGGCCTCCCAAGTCGCCGACAAGCAACGCGACCCGTACTCGGCGGTTGAAGAAATTATGAGACAGAAGACAGGAGACAGAAGACAGGAGACAGAATGAAGCGAAAGCGACCGCCTTTCTTCTGCGTTCTGTATTCTGTCTCCTGTATTCTTAGATTCTATGAAGATAGAACACATCGGCATTGCGACACATAGCATAAACGACGCGCTTGGGTTCTGGCGCGACGCGCTCGGGTTGAATGTCGTCGGCACTGAGGAAGTAGCGGAGCAGGGCGTGCGCGTAGCGATGCTGCCCGTCGGCGAGTCGCGCATCGAATTGTTGGAGCCGACGGGGCCGGCCTCGCCGGTGGCAAAGTTTTTAGAGAAGCGAGGGGCGGGCATTCATCACGTCGCGGTGCGCGTTGACGACATCCGCGCGGCACTCGCCCGTCTGAAGGAGAAGGGCGCGCGCCTGATAGACGAGTCGCCGCGCATCGGTGCCGGCGGCTGTCTCATCGCTTTCGTCCACCCTTCAGCGGCGGGCGGTGTGCTACTGGAATTGATCGAGGAAAGGTCAGAACCTAATCATCAGTGATGAGAAGAAAGCTTGGTAGTAATTGAAAAGTTTGCGGAAGCCCGACCGTGAGGGAGGGCGTATCACAGGCGGTATGAAAGAATGCCCTTGCTGACGCGCGGGCTTCTGCCCTACCCCTTAGAAGTAATTTTCGGAAAGGACAAGAGTTAATTTTGAAATCAACAACCAAAGCAATTATCGCCGTTGTCGTTGCCGCGATGCTCTCAATCGGGTTGATCGTGTGGCAGGCGAAAGCCGGGCGAGCGCACGGCGTCAGTCTCTCGCCGGAAGACATGGCGCTAATCGCCGAAACGACGCAACCGCAGCTACGCGCGCAACTGGCGAACAGCGAAGAAGATCGCAAAAAATTTGCCGAGAATATTAAACAGATGCTGGCCGTCGCTGCGGAAGCGCGAGGAGCGGGTGTCGCCAACCGACCCGAAGTGAAGCAGCAACTCGAAGTGTCGCGCTCGGTGATTATCGCTCAGAGCTACCTTGCGAAGCAGCAGAAAGAAGGTAAGGAAGTCTCCACGGATCAGCCCGTCCCGAAGGAGGAGATTGACGCTTTTCTTAAAGAGCCGGGACAGGAAGAAAAATTCAATAAGTTCATTGAGGCGGTTCAAAAGAGAGCGGGCGGTGCGGCGCCGCTGCCGCCCGAACAGCGCGAAGAAGTGAAACAACAATGGGCAACCATCATGCTGCTCGAACGTAAAGGTGTCGCCGGTGGGATTGATAAAGAGCGTAAGACCCAACTTCAAATCGAGCTTCAGCAGGCGCGCGTGCTGAGTCAGTTCTACGGCGAGGAGCTAGGCGAGAAGCTTAAAGCGACCGACAAGGAAGTTGACGAGTATCTCGCCAAGAACCCGGATTTGGACGCGAAAGCCAAAGAAGCGCGCAACAAGGCGGCAGACGTGTTGAAGCGCATTCAGGGCGGGGAAGACTTTGGCGCGCTGGCGAAAGAGTTTTCAGATGACCCCGGCAGCAAAGAAAAGGGCGGCGACTTGGGCTGGTTCGGGCGCGAGCGAATGGTCAAGGAGTTTGCGGACGCCGCCTTCGCGCTTCAGCCGGGGCAGGTCAGCGAAGTGGTTGAGTCGCCTTTCGGTTATCACATCATCAAGGTCATGGAGCGGCGCACGGAGAACGGGGCCGATGGCAAGCCGGAAGAACAAGTGCGCGCCAGCCACATTTTGATTCCCGCCGCGAGCGAGCCGAATCCGGCGAATCCTTTCGCCCCGCCGCAATCTCCGCGCCAGCAAGCTCAGGAAGCGGTTGAAAAAGAGAAAGAGAAGAAACTCCTCGACGACATCACGAAGCGTAACCGCGTCGAGGTCGCGGAGAACTTCAAAGTAGCGATGCCGGAAACACCCGCCGGGATGATGCCTCCTGTTAGTCGGGAAGGTGCGCCGCACACGTCGGACGATGTGCCCGGGCAAGAAGCCGCGCCGGCGGGCAATGCTGAACCAAAGTAAGGACAACGAAAACCGTAGCGTGATGCGACTCGGCGATTACCGTGTGGAGATTGTGCCCGACGCGGAGTTTCGTCTCGATGGCGGCGCGATGTTCGGCGTCGTGCCGCGCACGCTTTGGTCGAAAGTCTCACCGCCCGACGAGCACAATCGCATTCGCGTGAACATGAACTGCCTGTTCATCGAAGCGGGGTCTGAGCGGATTCTTATCGAGACGGGCATCGGCGATAAATGGTCGCCGAAGTATGCCGCGATCTACGGCATCGAGCGAAAGCGGACGTTGCGCGAATCGTTGCAGGCCATCACGAATTGCGCGCCGGAAGACATCACCATCGTCGTCAACACGCACCTGCACTTCGACCACGCGGGCGGCAACACGATGCTCGACGAGCGAGGCAACACGGTGCCGACGTTCCCGAACGCCCGCTATTTTGTTTCGCGCGACGAGCACGTACACGCCGAAGCGCCGCACGAACGTGACCGGGCGAGTTATCTGCCGGAAAACTGGAAGCAGCTCGAAGAATCAGGTCAGCTTTACCTCCAGCCGCCGGAATACGAAGTCGTGCCGGGGCTGACGATGGAGACAATGCCCGGCCATTCGCGCACAATGCAGTGCGCGCGCCTCGAACGCGGCGGGCAGATTCTATTTCACTTCGCCGACCTGATACCGACGCGGGCGCATGTGCCGCTCGCGTGGATTATGGGTTACGATCTGTTCCCCGTCGAAACACTTGAAGCCAAGCGGCGTCTCCTGCCGCAGGCGGCGCGCGAAAACTGGCTCTGTTATTTTTATCATGACCCGGACATGCCACTGTGTCGTGTGATTGAAGAAGATGGAAAGTTACAAGCGGTCGGATATGATGAGGCACAGGACGGTTTTGTTCCGGGGAATAGTGATACACACGACGCACGATGAGCCATTATGGATTGATGATTTACTGGAGCGATGAAGATGGGGCTTTTATCGCCGAAGTCCCTGAGTTGGCTGGTTGTATGGCGGATGGCGGCACGTATAAAGAAGCGCTCGAAAATGTTGAAGTCTTTATCGCAGAATGGATCGAAACGGCGAGGGAGTTGGGGCGTCCGATTCCCGAACCGAAAGGACGATTGACTTACGCTTAATGGGTTGCGAGTTTTAGACGGTAAGTATTCTCATCGGGACATCGAAAGTATGAGTACAGCGAAAATCGGTATCATCGGCGGTAGCGGCCTGTACCAGATGCCGGAGTTGATGGACGTTGAGGAGGTGCGCGTCGAGACGCCGTTCGGTGATCCGTCCGATGCTTTTATTGTTGGGACGCTCGAAGAGGAGCGCGTCGCGTTCCTGCCGCGACACGGGCGCGGGCATCGTTTCAGCCCGACGGAGTTGCCGTTCAGAGCCAACATCTACGGGATGAAAATGCTCGGCGTGGAGCGCATTCTGTCGGCCTCCGCCGTCGGTTCGTTGCAGGAGCATTACGCGCCGCTCGATATGGTGATCCCCGACCAATTCTTCGACCGCACCCGCGCGCGCGCCGGGGAGTCAACGTTCTTCGGCGAGGGAATCGTTGCCCACGTGACTTTCGCACACCCGGTTTGCGAGGAACTCGGCGACGTGCTCGAAGAGTCATGTGGTGCGACTGACGTTAAAGTGCATCGCGGCGGCACCTATCTGTGCATGGAAGGGCCGGCGTTTTCGACGAAAGCGGAATCAAACGTCTATCGGTCGTGGGGCATGGATGTCATCGGGATGACGAACTTGCAGGAAGCGAAGCTCGCGCGCGAGGCCGAGATGTGTTACGCGACGCTCGCGCTCGTCACCGATTACGATTGTTGGCACGAGGCGCACGACGCCGTGTCGGTCGAAACGGTCGTCGTGTACCTCAACAAGAACGTGCGCAACGCGCAGGTCATCATGCGCGAAGCGGTGCAACGCCTGAGTCGCCACGGGCGGACGTGCGGCTGCGGTTCGGCAATGAAGAACGCGATTTTCACGCCGCCGGATTTGTGGCCCCCGGCGACAACGAAGAAACTCGACGCGATCATCAAGAAGTACGGGAAGAAGTGATGAGTGATGAGTGATAAGGAAAATTACTCAGTATCTTTTATAGTCGCGGTTGTGAGGTTTAATTATGAAGAAAGTGATATTAGCTTGTTTCAGTTTGACGTTGGTTCTGCTTTGCGGGGCGGGGATGGCGGCGCACGCGCAGAATGTTAAGGGCGGCCCGGTCGAAAATGTTTTGCGTGACCCTGCTCTTGAGAAGGAATCGAAACACAATTTGGAAGTCGCGCGTCATTACTTCAAGCTGAAGAAAGCATATCGCGCGGCGATTGCGCGCTGTGAAGAAATCATCGCGGGCAATCCGAACTTCTCGCAGTTGGATGAAGTCCTCTACATCGCCGGTGCCGGCAGCTTGCGCCTGGCGGAGAATCGCGGCAAGCAGTCGCCGAATCTCCCGCCGGAAAAACTGCGCGACGACGCCCGCGACTACCTTTCGCGCGTCGTCAACGAATTTCCCGAAAGCAAATTCAGCGAGCAGGCGGAAATCGAACTCCGCCCCATCGGGGGAGTAAAACCGAAAGCAGTAGTCAGTAGCCAGTAGACAGTATTCAGTAGAAGAGCATTTCTGTGTCCATGCTGAATACTGTCTACTGGCTACTTAGGAGATTACACAGTGTCATTGTTAGTTGTGGGGTCGGTGGCGTTTGATGCGGTGGAGACGCCGTTCGGGAAACGCGAGAAGATGCTCGGCGGGTCGGCGACGCACTTTTCTTTGTCGGCCAGCTTTTTCACGGATGTCTGTGTGGTCGGTGTCGTCGGCGGCGACTTCGGGCGCGACGAGTTGGGCGTCTTCGAGGAGCGCGGCATTGACGTTTCCGATGTCGAACGCATCGAAGACGGTAAAACATTTGTCTGGCGCGGTCGCTATGATTTCGACTTGAACACCGCGCACACGCTCGACACACAGCTTAACGTCTTCGCGGAGTTCAAGCCCAAGCTTTCGGAAGGATCGCGCCGTTCGCGCCTCGTTTTTCTCGGCAACATCCAGCCCGATTTGCAAACTGAAGTCCGCGGGCAAATCGCGGGCGCGGAACTCGTCGCGCTTGACACGATGAACTACTGGATTCAGACCGTCCCTGACGCGGTGAAGGCGGCGATTCGCGGCGTCAACGTCGTCATCATCAACGACGCCGAGGCGCGCCAACTTGCGGACGAGCCGAACCTGATTAAGGCCGCGCGTAAAATTCTTTCGTGGGGGCCGTCGGCGCTCGTCGTGAAGCGCGGCGAGTACGGCGCGGCGATGTTCACCGGAGAGGCTTACTTCGCCATCCCGGCCTACCCGCTCGAATCAGTCTTCGACCCGACCGGCGCGGGCGACACGTTCGCGGGCGGCTTCATGGGCTACCTCGCCAGCCAACCTGTGATTGACGAAGCGGCGATGCGGCGCGCGATGATCTTCGGTTCGGTGATGGCTTCATTCAACGTCGAGGAGTTCGGCACGGAGCGCGTCAGTCGTCTGACGCACGATGAAATCAACGAGCGCTTTCGCACCTTCAAGCGGATGACTCACTTTGAGGAGATTCCGTTTGAACGCACCCCCGGAAAAAGGGGGGAAATGGGGAAAGGGCAAAGGGTAAAGGGTGGAGAAGATTTTTCGTCGAAGTTTCCGGCTATTATGCATGAAAGCATGTAAGACAAATCCTTGCTCCGTTCTCCTTTACCCCTTCCCCTTTACCTCGTTATAGTTCGCTTTCGCTTAAACCTAAATCGAGTTAAGAGGGGATTTTATGTTCTGTCCTGTTTGCGAATCAGAGTATCAGTCGGGCATTACTGAATGCGTGGATGACGGCACACCTTTGGTCGAGCGTCTGACTTCGGAAAATACCCTGCACGATCACAGCGAGGCGCGCTTCGTGCCGCTTCATAACGTCAGTTCTCCGGCGGAGGCCGAGATGGTAAACGACATACTGACGCAGAACGGCGTCCGCTCAGCCGTGCAGTCGGGCGGCATGGATGCTCTTTCGCCGCTTCTGTCAGTGACCGCGCCGGGTGCAGTAATCTCGGTTGACGAGCGCGACTATGACCGCGCGCAGGAGATTTACAACTCCTTCTTCGGCGGCGACACGACTCCTCTGACGGGGACGACGATGGCCGAAGACGCGGAAGAAGAAACGATGAACGATGAATGAAAACCAGAAGTCAGAATACAGAATACAGAATGAAGAAGCCGCGAATCGTTTTTCTCCTGTCTTCTGTGTTCTGTATTCTTATTCATCATTCGTCCTTTTGGGCTGGGAGGTTAGCGATGCCTGAATCAAAAGACGCGGAAGCCATCGTTGTGCTAATAACTGCTGGTAGCCGCGAAGAGGCCGCGCGACTGGCCGAGATGCTCGTCGGGGCGCGACTCGCCGCTTGTGTGCAGATTATGCCGGAGATGCAGTCTGTTTACCGTTGGAAAGGGAAGGTGCACCGCGAGCCGGAGATTTTGCTGCTGGCTAAAACGGTAAGAACTAACTTCGTAGAGTTGGAGCGGGAAGTGCGCGCCCTCCACAGCTACGAGACCCCGGAGATCGTTGCCCTGCCCGTGACGGATGTCTCGACTTCATATCTGGCATGGTTGGTGGGAACTGTCGGCCCGCAACGGCGCGGGCGATCAAAAGCTCACGCCGTTGCCGCCGGTGTGGAGCGCGGCAGTCAGGGATAGTTAAACGATTCGAGTATGTCAGGGGCGCGATGGCGATAGCATTCATCGTCGTCGCGCCCCTGATGCTGTTTACGTATGACGCCACGCTTCACATGCCGCGCATTCAACGTATCAAGCACGGCGTCTTGCGGATGAAAGCTGCGCTATTCGCGGTCACATACAAGCGCTTGTCCGGTGCGGGACTCCCAGAAAAATCGTCATACGTCGCTCAACTCAGGCCGGTATTTCACCAAGCCTCGCCGTCCATCTAGTGCTTCAGGTTTTAGCTCCGCCACCATGAACACTTCGTCAGGAACAGGATACTCGCAACTTAGCTCTTTCTGCTTAGCTGGAACAAATCCGAAACGAGGATAGTATTCAGGATGCCCAAGCACAACGACAACATTGCAGCCAATACGCTGACACTCCTTCAATCCTTCGCGCACCAACTGAGAACCGAGCCCTTGCTTTTGGTACTCAGGTAAAACCGCCATCGGTGCCAGACCTAACGCCAGAGAAGCAGAGTCACTGATCTCGATTGAGACGGGGCTGAAGAAGATGTGCCCGACGACTTGCCCATCCTTAACAGCGACGAGCGAGATTTGTGGATCGGCCACCGCTCGCAGCTTGTCCACCAGAACCGCTTCATCCGAGCCGCCAAAAGCTAATTCATTGACCTGACGAACTGCCGCGTAATCTTCCACTGTTTCAGCACGAACGATAATCATTGAGTTCTCCTGCTGCGAAACACGTGAGCACCGAACCAATAATCCAAGCCACGCCGAGGTTAGTAATCGTAGGAAGTGTTTTTGCTTAACTGGCGCAACGAGTCCTGGCTTCTGACGACAATCTCGACGGCTTCGGCTGGGGAGTCAGTAACGTGCAGCAGACGAAGGTCAATGTCCGAGATTTTCCTCTCAGTCAACATCACTTCCTGAATCCACTTCAGCATTCCATTCCAGAATTGAGAGCCGAAAAGAATCACGGGGAAGTTTTTGATCTTACGTGTTTGAATCAGCGTCAGCGACTCGAACAATTCGTCGAGCGTGCCGAAGCCGCCGGGGAAGATGATGAAGGCGGTGCTGTATTTGACGAACATCGTCTTGCGCACGAAGAAGTAATTGAAGATTAGCGTGCGCGTCTGGTACGAGTTGGGCTTCTGCTCGAAAGGAAGCTCGATATTACAGCCGATGGACACGCCGCCCGCCTCTAGAGCGCCCTTGTTCGCGGCTTCCATAATGCCGGGGCCGCCGCCCGTAATCACGGCGAAGCCCGCGCGTGTCAGGAGCGCCGCCGTCTCCTCAGCGGCAAGGTACTGCGGATCGTCGGGAAGGGTGCGCGCGGAACCGAAGATCGAAACCCCGCGCGTGACGGTCGCCAGTTCGTCAAAGCCCTCGACAAACTCCCCCATAATCCGAAAGACTCGCCACGTGTCGGTGTGCGTGAACTCGTCCGGCTTCGGTGTCTCAAGCAGTTGCTCGTCCTGTGTCACAGAACGAGCCGGTTGGTCTTTCGCGTCAGTCTCAGCCATAAGAAAGAGGTTAGAGGTCGGAGGTCAGATGTCAGTTAAAGGCTGTCTTTACTAACCTCTGACCTCCAACCTCTGACCTCTATTTTAGAATGCCATGATGTTGTAGCCGCAGTCTACGTGGAGCACTTCGCCGGTGATGCCGGAGGAGAGGGGACTACAGAGGAAGAGGGCGGCGTTGCCGACCTCGCGGGCTTCGACATTGCGGCGCAAGGGGGCGCGCTCCGCGTGGTGCTTCAGCATCGAGCTGAGGTTGCCGACGCCGCGCGCCGCGAGCGTGTTGATCGGCCCGGCGCTGATCGCGTTGACGCGGATGTTGCGCTTGCCCATGTCGGCGGCTAAGTAACGTGTGCTCGCTTCGAGCGCGGCCTTCGCCACGCCCATCACGTTATAGTTCGGCACAACCTTTTCCGCGCCGTAATAAGTCATCGAAACGATGCTTCCGCCTTCGGTCATTAAAGGCGCGGCGGCGCGGGCGAGCGCGGCGAGCGAATAGGCGCTGATGTCGAGCGCAGTCAAAAAAGCATCGCGCGACGTTGACAGGTACTCGCCTTCCAACGCTTCGCGCGGCGCGAAGGCGAGGCTGTGGATGAGAAAATCGAGACGCCCGAACTTCTCGCCGACGAGTCGGAATGTTTCCTCGATCTCTTCAGGCTTAACCACGTCGCACTGCGAGAGCAGCGAATCCGGCAACTCCTTCGCCAATCCTTCCACGTTCTCATGTAAGCGTTCGTTCTGGTATGTGAACGCCAGCCGCGCCCCGGCTTCGCTCAAGGCCTGCGCTGATGCCCACGCGATTGACCGTTTGTTGGCAACGCCGAAGATAATTCCGTATTTGTTTTCAAGCATAAAATAGAAGATCAAAGTTCAAGATTCAAAGTTTAAATCCAAGGCTTAAGGCGGAAGATATTTAACGTCTTGACTTTGAACTTTGAACTCGTTTAAGCCGCCGCGCTCTGCGGTTCATCGTTCATCAGACGCTGATACTCGCCGCTGTCAACCCATTTGAGAATTTCCGAGACGCGCCAGATCGGGAAGGGATGTGTCAGCCCTGACGCGATGATGTCGGCCCAAAAGCGGTCGAGCGCCTTGTCGTCGTAGTTCTTCTGGAAATCGCGCGCCTGCTGTAAGAACTGA
>Ga0136617_10000899_pt1 | contig 25944 bp, 26 predicted proteins | sample AntDrymUQ3222106_2_FD_129672 | JGI IMG/M metagenome (GOLD analysis project Ga0136617, IMG submission 129672) | Polar desert sand microbial communities from Dry Valleys, Antarctica - metaG UQ322 (21.06) | ecosystem: Environmental > Terrestrial > Soil > Desert | place: Antarctica: Dry Valley...
ACGCCGAAACCGCGGGTACGCCGTCCGCTCGATCGACGCCATCGCCCCGAAGCCCCCGACCTCAGACCCGCGAAGCCATCAGGCGTAACGCTCCCCGCCGTCGCGCAGATCCTCGCTGATCGAACGCACTCGGTCGCCAGCCAGTCGATCGGCTGGCACCTCGGCTCGCCACTGCGGTTCACGCAGCCGAGGGCGGGTGAGGATGTAGGCCATCCAGAAGGCGGGGACGGCGGCGAGCTTGAAGCGGTAGTGCGCCAGCGTGATCAGGCCGATGACGGCGGCGAAGATCGCTGCGGAGAGGCTGTAGCCGAGGGCCAGTTGCTCGGCGACGAGGTCGCCGGCAGCGGTCCCGAGTGCGAACGTGAAGAGGATCGTCAGCCAGTAGAACGCTTCGCGTCGCCGGGTGACGATCGTGTGGATCGACAGCGTGCGCTCGCTGGCGTACCAGGCGGCGAACGTCGCGGCGAGAGCGGCGGCGAACCCGATCGTGCTCTGCACGAGCGTGACGTGGAAGTTCTCGACGAGGTTATCGGTGATCAGCGTGCCGACGATGCTGATCAACACGACGGCCGACCAGTAGACGCCGGGCACGTACTTCTTGAGCGCCCGATCATCCTGTACCCGACAAGATCAGCGTCGTTCGGGCGTCCGCTGCTGCGCCACTCCGCCGGCGAGCTGATCTGGCAGTTCGACATCCTGCGCACGGCTTGTGTCGGCCGTGCGGGCTGCTCGTCGCTCATGGCGCCGCCCAAATTCGTCACGACTGCGACCCCGCATTCGGCGCGTCAGGCCGACGATGAGGAGACGACATCGGTAGTTCGCGCGGCTCGGCGGCCAATCAGCACGCCGTGTCTCACAACATGGTTGTGAGACACGGTGCCGTAGTCGTCAGGTGGGGGCGGTGCGTTTGAGGGAGCGGTAGATCGTCGGGCGTGAGACGCCGTGCATGGCGGCCAGCTCGTCGATCGTTTGTGTGCGAGCGTCGTGCATCGCGCGGATCGCGGCATGCGCGTCTGCGCTGAGCAGCGGTGGGCGGCCGCCGCGACGACCCGCGCCAGCGGGTCGACCGGACGCTGGTTGTGTGTCGGTGGGCGACAGCGCGGCGACGGCGGTGATGGCCGCGAACAGCTGCGCTGCGGGCAGCGTGCTGTCGAGCTGCTCGCTCTCGCTGCGAAGCTCGATCTTGCGCTGCTGCAGCACGCGGGCGATCTCGGCGAGCTGTTGCGTGGTGTCGGCGAGCGCATCCAGGCGCCACACCACCAGGATGTCGGCGGGGTGAAGGTGGGCGAGCAGCTGCCCGCGTTCTGAGCGTCGGTCGCCCGACACGCGGTTGCGGTCGGTCCAGATCCGTATGCAGCCGGCTGTGGTCAGCGCGTCGCGCTGAAGCTCGGCGTACGGATCATCGGGTGACGCGTGCGCGTAGCCGTAGCGCTGGGCTGGTAGCCGGGGCTGCTCCCAGCGTGACCTGTGCGGCGCGACGGGCTTTCCGGCCGGCGTGCGGCAACGCTCATCGGGCTGTGCGCGGCAGCTCGGGCAGCGTCGGTCAAGCCAGCCTCGGGCAATGTGCGTCGCCGCGGTCTTCTTGGGCCGACGCAGATCGCGGCACTTGATGCCAGCGCGCGCACCGCAGCGCGGGCACTCGCGATCCAGCGACCGATCGACAGGTCTCGCCACACCCGAAGCGTATCAAAACCATCCAGAGGATATGAGACAAGAGAAGCGCCGCGGGGCGTCGTATCGCCGAACTCGTCCGCGGCGATCAGCGCACGGTCGATCGTCCACGACGCGATGCCCGCCTCCTACTAGGCAAGCTCGCGGACGGCCCCGATCCTGGTCATCGTCCGCGCCCAAAGCGACGCAGCTGCTCGCGGGCCTGGCCGGCACGGCCGCGCGCCCGCCGTCCCGTGGGCGCCCGCCGCGGCGCGTTGGCGACGGCTTGCTCGGGTGGTTGGGCCTGGTTGGTGTCGGCGATCACGCGCGCCTGGATCGCCTCCTGGTCGGCGACGCCCTCCAGCTCGGCGGCGAGCTGCCGGCGCCGCTCGGCGCTGTCGTACAGCACGTCCGCCTGGCGCTCGTCGCTGCCATCTACGCCCGCCCTGATCCGGGCCTCCTGCTCGCGATTGGCGTGGGCCGCGGACACGAGCAGTGGCGCGGCGACCGCCTCGTCGGCGCGTGCTTGCTCGCGTGCCTGCTCGGCGAGTCCCAGCGCCCGCTCGCGGCGCTCGAGCGCGTCCTGCACCGCGGCCGGCTCGGCGTCCAGGCTGTCTGCGTCGATTGCGTAGCGGCGACGCAGCTCGTCGCGCATCCGCTCGACCTCGCAGACCGCAGCCGGATGCTCGTGGGGCTCCCGGCTCCAGGCGTTGGCGGTCTGCCACATGGTGCCGATCTCCTCCGCGCTCGCGCGGTCCCACCAGCCCCGCTGGTTCATCGGCCGCAGTGCCGCGACGGCGACTTTGCGCTGCGCATCCAGCCGCCGGTAGACCTCCCGCGCTTGCTGCTCGCTCGCCGCCTGCGCCTCGCGGTACTGGTGCTCGCGCTCGCGGATGATCCGTTCGGCCACTAGGCCGCCGGCGGTCAGCGCGATGCGCGTGCTGGTCTGAAAGACCTCGTTGATGCCATCCGGTTCGTCGGCCATACGGGCTCACGTCTCCCCTCTCATCGTTCGAGTTGGTTGCGATCAGGTCGTTGCACGCCCGGTCGCTCAGCAGGCTGCGTCCGCGGGGCGTCGAGGCTGCCCGGGACGGGCGGTTGCGGGGCGCGGGCGGGCAGCTGGCCCTGCGTCGCGACACGCTGGGCCTCAGCGCCTTGGCGGTCGCCCCCAGCCACGCTCACTGCCGCCGGTTGCGGCAGGGCGTCATGCACGGCGGTCAGGCGGTTGATCACGACGTCGCGGATCTCGGCCGCGCGCCTGGCGTCGCCGGCGGCGTGGTGCGCGTCGTGCAGCGCCTTGATGGTGTTCGCCAGCTGGCGCAGCAGGATCGCTTCGGCGACCGTGCCACGGCCGCCGATGGCGACAGACCCAAGCAGCAGCGCTGCGCCGCGCGCGGACGCCATGGCGGCTGGACGCGGGCGCACCTGGTGGGCGCGCAGCTGCGCCGAGCGGGCAAGGACGTCTGCCGTCGCGGCCAGTGGACCGGGCGTCGGCTCAACGCGCTGCGACCATGCCGCAAACGCGCCCGCGGTCTCGCGTGCCACCTGGGCCCAGAGCGCACGGTCGTCGACCGGGACGTTGCGCAGCTGCTCACGCAGCGCTGCGACCTCGCTGGTGTAGCGCGACCACAGCTCCGGGTCATACGTCCGCGTGGTCGCCTCGACGCCGGGTGAGACGACCGGCTGGTGGCGCTTGGCGGCGCGCCACTCGGCGACCGCCGCCGCCATCTGCCCGGGCGTGTTGGGCCAGTCGGTGCGCAGGCGCGGCAGCGTCAGATCCCGCGCCAGGTGTCCCCCGCCGTACCACAGCGGCGCCGCCCGCTTCTCCCGCGTGCCGTCCGTTCGCACCCGCGGCTTCGGTGGTCGGTGCGCGGCCGAGTAGCCCACAACGACGTCGTCGCGTCCGGCGGCGTAGCGCGGCCGGATCAGCACGCCGGCGCCACGGACGCGGCGGACGAACTCGGCCTCGTCGCCAGCGGCCGCGGCGCACGCCCTGACGGTCCTGGCGAGCTGCTCCTTGGCCAGCTCGGGCTCGCGCGCTGCGCGCTCTCGCTCGGCGGGCTTGTCGCCGCGCGTCCCCGTGCCCGCCTCGCGCGACGGCAGGACCTGCAGCCCGTACTTGCCTTCAAGCTCACCGCACACCGTCTGCGCCCGCGGCCGGTCATTCCACGTCTTCGCCGGCCGACCGTCCTCGTGCACGAGCCCGACGACGACATGCACATGATCGTTGCCAGCCCGCGACTCGCCGTGACCGATCGCGACCCACCGACACGGCGCCGTCTCCCCCACCGGATCGCTGAAGCCCATCCGCGCGACGAAGTCCTCCGTGATCGCCGCCCACCGCTCGTCGCTCAACGGCCCCTCCCCCGGCGGCAAGCTCAGCGAGCAATGCCACACGTGGGCATCCTTGCGCAGCGCCTTGCCGGTGTGCAGGTCGCGCGCCGGCGTGCCGTCGTTGTTCTTCACCGCAACCGTCACGCGCGTACCAAACGCCACGCGCGGCGCATCGAGCGCTCGCGCGACCCGCATCGCCGCCTGACGGTCAAGCTCGGCGTCGTCGTGCCACGCCATGATCGCCGGATCACCCGCGACGAGATGCGGCTCGGTATGAACCTCGTTGCCCTCGCGCCCGGGCCCGACGAGGTACGCCAGCACACCCTGCATCCGCCCGCCGCGTGTGATGTTCGGGATCATCGCCTCGCCAGACCGTCGATCGCGGCCTCGATCTTGTCCGCCACCAGGCGCACGTCCTCGAGCGCCGCGGCGGTGCCGACGGGCGCGCGCCCGTCGGTGTTCGCCGCCCGCGCGATCTGGTTGACGTTGTTGGCGATCCCGGCGAGTTGCCGACGCAGCGCAAACAGCTCTCGCATCGCGTCGCGCCGCTGCGTCGAGGTCTCGGAATGACCGCTGAGCGCGCTCTCGATCATCAGTCGCGGCACGCTCACGCCCTGCGCGACAGCGCGCTGTAGCAGCTGCGCCTCCTCCTCAGGCGTCACACGCACCATGTGCTGGTGACGACGCCCCCCGGCAACGTTCGCGCGGCGCCGGCGCTCAAGCTTCTTCTTCGGTTCTGGATGCTCGTTCATCGAGGTGGCCGCGGCCCTCGTCGTTGCCGTTTGAAGCCCAGCGCAGCGACCCCGCCCCAGGCGGGGACCCGACGGAGTCTAACCGGATCCACGGCGCAGCCGCCAGATCCGGACGCACTTAGCAAAGCTAAGTGCATAGCTTGCTCTGCACAGCCCTGCGCGGAGGTTTACCGCAGCGAACACGCAGCGCAGCAGCGTCCTCCATATCGCTGCCGTCACTCGTCGCGCAGTTTCGCCCGCCCCACGGGGGGTCGGCCGGCTGCGCCGGCCTCTTGGCAGGCCGCTCCACGGCTGTCAACCAATTCCAGGGGCGCCTACGACCCCAACAAGCCGAGTCCAATGGAATTGGACGGCGCTGCGCGCCCTTTGACAGCCGCTCCGCGGCCTGCAACGACATCGATCAAGGTCCGCTGGCGCGGACCTGCACCAACCGGTGCCAGGGGTACGCTCCGGGCATGCCAAAGCACGTCAACATCGAAGCCATCGAACGGGCCGCCAGAGCGAAGCTCGACACGCGCATCGAAGCGGTCAGAACGCTCGCGAAAGCGCGCCAGAACAAGCTCGACAAGCAGGCCGAAGCAGCCGCCGCCGAGCGCGAGGACACAACCGCCTGGATCGCCGCTATCCGCCAAGGATGGAACGAGGACGAGCTCAAAGATCTCGGCTTCGACCCGCCTACCAAGAAGGCACCAGGCAGACCGCGCAGGCGCCGCACATCCGCGGCGATCGGTGGGCCCAGCGCCACGGATGCGGGCCATCACGAAGGCACGGGGGCCAACGGCGACACGCCGGATGAAGCGGACGCTGAGTCGCTGGCAGCGCAGGCCGCGGGCTGACCGCGGACCCCGTCAACGAGAGAAGTGCAGATCGCGACGGCTGGCAGGGCGACGCCTTGACCGACGGGCTCGCGCGCGACCATTCATCGGTCGTCTGTGACCCCCTCGGAAGCGAGGGGCATCGCTGGCGTTGGCGCGCCGGCATCCGAGATGGCTCGACGATCCTGCGCCGGTGTGGATCGCAACCGAGTAGCGACAGCCAGCCGCGCTACGCATCAGCACCCGCCCGATCGATGCGGCTGCTGTCGAGGTCGGCGAGGCATGCGCACAGCGCGTCGTGTTCGGCGGCGCGCTGCTCGGCGCGCTTGGCGTGGTGGTGCTTGAGCAGCTCGTCGCGCATCTCGGTGCTGAGGTGCTGCACGATGCGCAGCGGTACGGCGGCGAGCTGCGCGAGGCGCAGGTCGGCGAGCTGGCGGCGTTCGTGCTCGCCGTCGGGTGGCGGGTACGGGCCAGGCCTCGCCCGCCGCAGCCCGCTCTCGAGGTCCTGGTCGCCGTTGAGCGCCATTGCGCTGCGCCCGTCGGCCTCCACGCTCGGCCACAGCCCGACCAGCAGCTGCGCGTCGCGCAGCACCATGAGGTAGCGCGGATCGTCGCGGTCGGGCGCCGCCTGGATGCCGTCCCTGGCGATGACGACGAGCTCGCCGTCCTCAAGCAGCGGATCGCCGTGGTCATCCAGCGCGACCCAGCTGGGCCAGGACGAGGTACGAAACGCGATCGGGCCCGGAGCGCTAGCGCGGCGCCGGTGCCGGGCGCGGGCGGCGGCGCGATCGCGGCGCCGGGCGTCGTCGGCGGTGTCGGCCGCTCGCATCCGGCGGCTGAGCTGGTCGAGCACGCGGATCGCGAAGTGCAACGTCTGTGGACGAGCGTCGCGCTCGTCGGCGATCGCGCCGATGCAGGCGAGTACGGCCAGACCGCCGGCGGGCAAGCCGTGCGGGCGCGCGGCGACGTGGCGCTCGTAGCGCCCGAGCGCGCGGCGCAGCCGCTGCAGGTCGTCGGCCTCCAGGCGGCCGGCCGGCGCGGCGCCGAGCTCCGCGGCGCACATCGAGCCGTAGCGCCAGACGACCCAGGCCTCGCGTAGACGACCGACGGGCCAGCTGCGATGACGCGTCCACGAGGCGACATCGCTGGCTCGCCGGCGTGCCTGGACGGCGATCATGTCCCACACCGGCTGGCGTGCCGCCAGGCGCGCCGCTACGCGCTCCAGGAGCGCTGACTCATCCCACGGCACCGACGCTGCGGACCCTGCAGCAGGACCGGACCCCCTCATCGTCAGTGATGCTGTTCGTGCCACGGCTTTGATCGCGGGGCTGGCGTTTGCGCTGACGGTTGGCTTGGGTCGCGTCAAATCGGTGGCCTCGCTTTGCCGCGCGCGCACGCCTGTTCTAGGTCTGCAAGCGCTACGAAGTTCCATATGGTTTGTACTGATCATCGTGGTGTTCTCCGACGAAGTCGGAGTCGCGAAGCGGGGTGCCGAATTCGTGTTAGAGGGCGCGCGAAGATGCTCGGCGCGCAGCCGTGCACGGGTTATGCCGCGGCGCTGGCGCTCGTTGGAGGTCAGCGGCCGGGCGTGCCTCGCCGCGTTGCGGATGCCCGTCTTGGAGCCGGTGTTCAGCGCGGCGCCGTAGCGCGCTTGCCAGCGCGCGAGCGCCGCTGCAGCCGCGGCGAGCTCGTCCGCGGTGACGTCCGGCGCGGCACGCAGCTCGAGTTCGGTGCGTGCGTCCTCGCCGTCGACGTCGATCCCGATGCGCCAGCGCAGCAAGCCCATCGCGTCGAGGTCGCGCAGGCGCCGTCGCACGGCCTGCTGGTGGCGATCGCGGTCGGCGAACTTGTCGCCGTCCATCCGCCAGGCCGGGTGTAGCCGCGCGAGGCCTCGGATGAGCTGCGGCATCGACGTGACGATCGTGCCGCCCGTCGCCCGGCGCGTGAGCGTGCGCAGATAGCCGAGCTCGGCGACGACGCACTTGAACGCGCGCACGTCGTACAGCCGTCCCGCGCTGATCTCGCCGCCGGCGATCCGTGCCGCGCGGACGCGGGTCAGCAGCGCCAGCACGTGGACGGCGTCGACGATCGGTGGCAGCGGCGTCCAGGCCGCGGGCTCGCAGGGCGCGCGGGACGCTCGAGCGCGCCGCAGGCCGCGGGCTCGAGCCGGGTTGGCGCCCTGCGCGGCCGCCGGCGAAGTGGCGATGGCAGGCATCGCCCACGATCAAGCCGCGGCGATCGCGCGCTGCCCAGAGTGGCCGTGCGCTCACCGACGGGTGGCTTCCGGCGTCGTCGGCGGTGGACCTGTGCTCATGGTCGGGCGCTCGTTTCGCCGTCCTGCTGGGTGGACTTGCGCTCACGCTCGTGGGCGTGAGCGGGTGCTGATGAATGTCGGGCACCGCACGCAGTCCGCTCGGCTGCGCGCTTGCGCGCGAGGCGGTGGACCTTCGCTCATGACGCGACGGGGATCCCGGCCGCGGGCCACCGATTGCGACGGTGGACCTTCGCTCACGCTTACGTGGTGGAGCTGGGCTGACCGCTCGCGGCTTGCTCGGCGTCTTCCCTGGCTTGGGGGTGGACGTTCGCTCACGACGCGGCAGACTCGGCGCCGTCGGCGAGTGCTCGCGACGGTGGACCTACGCTCATGCTCGCCAGCACGGCTGGCGCCAGCCTCGGGCGGCGCCGCCGGCATACCCGTGCCTGCGGGGTGGACCTTTGCTCACGAATGCTCTGGCGGCTGCGTTCCCCGGCCGGGGTGGACGTTTGCTCACGCGGCGTTGTCGTCGGTCCCGGGCCGCGGCTGTGGTCATCGAGCGCGGTCGCCTGCGGACACACTGCCCCTGGCGGGGTGGACGTGCGCTCACGATCCGCGTCGGCCTGGCGGGGTGGACGTTTGCTCACGAGCACCGCCCGAGAAGTTGGCGCGTTTGCACAGTCGTAGTTCGCTCACGGAGGGGTGGACCTTTGCTCACGATGCCCGCAGCGGCGCCAATCAGGCGTCCGGTCGCGCGCGTACGGTCGTGCGCGTGTCCGACGTTACGGTGCGCCAACGCTCGCTGATCCCGACCGCTGGTGGCAGCCTCGAGGGCTGGATGGACGAGGACGCGGCGGCCGCCGCCGGGCAGCTGTTCGGGGACGGGCCGCGCGGCGTCCTCGTGATCGACGCGCGGCAGCTGTTGACGTCGACGGCACGCGTCGTCGGCGCTCAGTTCGGTGCGCTGCACTTCAAGACGTGGATGGCGGTCGTGACCATGCACGTCGCTCACGGAATGCCTGACACGGGCAAGGCGACGAGCAGCATCGGCGAGCTGACCCGGCTGATCTACGGTGCCGACAGCTCGCGTGGGGGCAACAACACGCGCCACCTGTTGCGCGCGATCTTCGACCTGCGCCAGGCGCGTTTCACGGTGCCTGGCTATGACATGGTCAACCAGCGGCCCGCGGACGGCGTGTCGGACACGAGCCTGCTCATCAGCCTGTACGTCGACGAGGCGATCCTCAAGGCCTACAACGCGCCGGGCGCGCATGGCATCGATCGCAGCGAGTTCGGCAAGCACCTGGGCGCGCGCTCGCGTGAGACGATCGCCTGGCAGCTGCATCCCGACTACACCCAGCGCCTTGCGGAGTCAGATCTTCGCCGCTTTGACTGGACGAAGGCTCAGCAGCTGCGCGGCGTCGCGATGGCGCTGTGGATGGTCTTTTCGTCCGAGCGCGTCCCCTACCGGCGCGTGTTCGACGCCGATGATGACCTTGAGATGGTCGAGGTCCCGCTGACCGTCGACCACTGCAACGCGCTTGGCGTCCGCGCCGGCGCCGACGCGGCGCGGCGCCGCACGCTCAACGACGCTGGCCGCCGCGTCTGCGAGGCCGACCGCTCGTTTGTCGAGTTCCAGGCGCACGGCGGCCGCGGCAGACCATCGTTCCTGCGGGTCGTGCGGCGCACTCAGGTATCGGCGTTGGACCGTCCGTTCCCGCTGGCCGGCGACAGCTCAGTCTGGTAGAGCCCGTCGCCTGACCGAGCCCGGCCGCGTCACGACCGCGTTGGCACTGGCATGGCCGCCGCGCCTGGGAGCGCCCTTCGGCGCCCTGAACAGCCGGTCTATGAGGGGAGGGTGTGCCCTGTGGTGGCGCTGACTCGTGGTGTGAGCACAGCCGCATGCGGCGTGGGCGCCCTGGTCTGGTACGACGGGTTACGTGCTGACATCGTGACGTCGGCCTGGTCGGCGACGTCGGGCGCCGGCCTGTCCTCGAGACGCGCGGGGAGGGACGGCGCCTCGAGGAACAGGTCAGCGCGTGCTTGGGCCGCGCCGGTGTGCGTCGCGGCGCGGTTGCCGTCGATGTCGGCCATTGGCGACGGCGCGTGTGGGCGCGGCCGCACGGGCGTAGTCCTCGGCGGCCTCGTCGGTGTACGGGCCGGGGAGCTCGCCGGCGCGGATTCGCAGGGCGAAGTGGGCCTTGGCCTCGACACGGACGCGATCGGGGCCGGTGACGTGGTCGGAGATGATCGCCGTGTCGCCGGCGATGAGCGCGACGGGCCGGCCGGCGAGGCTGATGACCTGGATCGTCTTCACGGCGTGCACGTCAGCACGGCCAGCCTGCGTTGTGGGCGTGCGTGCGTGCGCTGGCGCTGTCTCTGCGCAGGTGTGACGATCGTCGCGCGCGGGATCACAGGCGCACCGTCCTGCGACGTGACCTCTCCCCCAGCTCGTTGGCCCGTGGCCAGGCATGCTCAGGCGCTGCAGGCCGTGGTTGGCGTTCGCGGCGATCCGCCGCGCCGAAGCTTCTCGCCCGTTGGCAGCGAGGCGCCAGAAGCGCGCCGCTGTCGCGCGTGGGGCCGCGTCGCGTGGGGGGTGCGTGCGTCGCCGTGGTGCTGATCAGGGGGTGGTGAGGGCCCAGCCTTGGCCCCACTTGTTGGCTAGGACGCTCTGGGCGCCGGCGTCGCCGAGTCGGTGGCGCAGGCGGGCGACGTGGCTGTCGACGGTGCGGCCGCTGATCTGGTCGCGTTTCCAGATCGAGCGGCTGAGTTCCTGCTTGCTGAGGACCCGCGCGGGGTCGCTGGCGAACTTCACGAGCAGTTCGTATTCGATGCGGCTGAGGCGTACGGGGGTGCCGTGGACGTCGGCGGCTCGGGCTGCCGTGTCGATGTGGATGTCGCCGACGTGCAGGTGGCGGCTGGTGATCTCCGTGAGCGTGCGCCGGATCAGCGATGCCAGGACGGCGCGCAGGAGCACGTAGCCGGTGGTCTCGGCCAGGTGGTGGTCGCTGCCGCATTCGTAGGCGCGCAGGGTCGTGAGCTCGTCGTCGGCGCCGAGGGTGATGACGAGCTGGCCGGGGTGGATGCGCGGGTGCTCGCCGGCCCGTACGGCGCGCAGGAGCGTGGGGCTGTCGGCGGGGCGTTCGAGGCCGCTGAGGATCATGACGTCGATGCCGTGGGTGGACAGCTTGGCGAGGGCTGCGACGGTGTTGTCGGCTTCGTAGACGGTGTTGCCGTCGGCGTCGAGCTGCGATGTCAGGAAGGTGCGCTGGCCCTGGTGCGCGCTGGCGATGAGGAGTGTGTGGCCCTGCATGGCGGTCCTCCGATCACGGTGGGTCGGGGCCGGTCGGTGCTGTTCACACCCGCCCCCGGAAGGTGACCGCGAGACCGACGGCGCGCGCAGGCCCGTCAAGGGCAGCCCGTCAGGGCCGAGCGAAGCGAGCCGCGCAGCGGTGTCCCTTGACGGGGCGAGCACGTCGTCGATCCTGGGCGGCTTTCTTCCGGGGGCTGTGTCTGTGTGTCTGCGACGGCGAAGCCGGCGCCGTAGCTTGCCGTGGTCTACGGCGTGTCGGGATCGCCGACGTTGCGGACAGGTTGCCGCGGCCGCCCGCTCGCGTCGGCGGCGCAGCCGCCCCTCAGTCGTTTGGCGTCGGCCTCTCCCCCACGCCCGGGCCGTGCACGTCGCGCCCGCTTGCGATCTTGATTGGCTGCCGCCCACGATCCGCCGAGGCCTTCTTCTGTTGTGGGCAAGCAGAAGGTCGCGGAGCGTTCCGCACGTACGTCTTTAGGCCGTCGGCTCTTCCTGGTCGCGCCATGCGCGGTCGGCGCGCTGCAGCGTCTCCTCGCCGATGTCGATCGTCACCGTGCCCCCGATGAGCGCGGCGACTCGGGTCTGCAGCTCGGCCACGTGGTCGAGCAGGCAGACCTGCGCGTGGGTCTGCCCGGGCTGGTCGCCGGGCAGCACATGTTGTTCGATCCGCGCCGGTGCGTCGGGCGCGCTGCACAGGTGCGAAGCGGCGATGTCGCCGTGCATCGCCGCGAGATAGCTGGACGTCAGCGTCACGCCGCGGTCGGGCAGCGCGGTGGTGAGCACGACGGCGTAGCCGCCGATCGCGCCGATCGTCGTGGAGCTGCGTTCGGGGGCGCCGTCGATCGTCATGTCGATCGTGGTGAGCGGGGTGCGGGCCACGGGCCCGCGGACGCTAGCGCCGCCGCGCGATGCGAGGACCATCCGTCAGCTGGCGCGTGCGTTGTTGGCTGCCTGTGCGGCGACGTCTGCTCGAGCTTCGGCGATCTCGGGGGTGAAGGCGGCGACCCACTCGAACTCGCCGCCACTGCCGATGCTGGCGCACGGCGTTGAGCCGCTACCGGTGCTGATGCGCGGAACCTCATCGGGGCGCACGGCGCTCCAGTGCGCGAGTTCGCGGTAGGAGAGCCGACCGGCGCGCATCGCGGCGACGCGCTCGTCGGCCGTCAGCGCCATGAGGCGCTGCTTGCGGGCCTCCCACTCGCGGTCGATGCGCGGGAAGGCCGGGAAGAGGTCGTGGAAGGTGTCGTCGGTCATGGTGCAGGTGCTCCTTCGTGGGTCGCGTTCGCGCGCCGAAGGCGGCCCGCCCTGTTCGGGCGGGCCGCAGCTGGGTGGCTAGAACGGGATGTCGTCGTCGGCGCGCGTGAAGTCGTCGCGGCCTTGCTCGATCTCGTCGGCGGTCGTGGCGGCGCCGTTGCGCGGCACCGGGACGACGCTGTTGGCGACGATGTCGACGGCCTGGCGCTTGCCGCCGTCGACCTCCCACTCGCGCCACTGCAGGCGACCGGCGATGACGACCTTGTCGCCCTTGCTGAGCTCGCGGGCGGCGTACTCGCCCATGCCCGACCAGATCGTGACGTCGTAGAAGCCGGGCACGTCGGTCCACTCGCCGGCGCTGTTCTTGCGGCGGTCGTTGTGGGCGATGCGGACCTTGCAGACGGCGGTGCCGCTGGGGAGATTGCGCAGCTCCGGATCGGTGGTGAGGTTGCCGGTGATCGTCAGCTGGTTGATGTCGAAACCGCTCATGGCCTGTCCCTCCTGGTGGGGGTTGATCGTGTTCGTCCATGTGGACGTGGTCCGCGTAGAGCCGACCGACGACAGGCCTGTCAACGGGCGCGAAGCGCCCATCCAATTCCACCGGAACCTGCTGTGCGCGCCGCCAGGCGCGAGTGGGAATTGGTTGACAGGGCTGAAGCGGGAGGCACGACTGGGCGGGGCGGGTTCCTCATGGCCGTGCACGCTTGATCCACACAGGCGGGGCGTAGGCCATGTGCGGTCGACGCGGGCAGCTGGCGAGCCCGTGCGGCAGCCTCGGGTGCTGAGCCGGGATGCTGCCCTCTCCCCCACCTCGGCTACCGCGTGCGACGACGTCGCACGACCACTGCCGCAAGAACAGCGCCGGCGAGTGGACCGACATGCCCGGGCTCTTGACCCCGATCTGAACGTCTCTGGGTGACGGCGTCGCGAGAGTCGCGGGCACGGGCTGGTCGCGTCGTCGCACGCGCGTGTGGGAGACGGCGGCGGAGTGTCAGGGCCGACGTCAGCCATCACCAGCCGGTTCCTGCCGCGCAACGGCGCCGGGGCGCTCGTCGAGGGCGTCGCGTGGCGCTCCGAGCCTTGCGGCCAGTTCCCGGGCAGCCGCCTGGTCGGTCAGCGTGACCGTGACGGCCCCGCCGGCCGTGATGCGAACGCGAAGGTCGAGCCCCGTCGCGGTGCTGATCGCATCGCCAAATCGCTGCGCGAACGCGTCCTGGTCTGCGCTGGGGGGCTTGCGCCGCGCGCGCGGCGCTCCCGTTGCTCGCGCTGCGTCCTCGAGCTGTCGCGTCGACCAGCCCTCCTTGACCGCGCGCCGGGCGAGGCTGAGCCTCGTCGCGTGCTCGTCGCAGAGCAGCAGGGCACGGCCGTGCGCGAACGTCAGCTGCCCGCTGTCGATGAGGTCCAGCGCGGGTTCGGGCAGGTCGAGCAGGCGCAGATGGTTGGAGATCGACACGCGGCTTTGGCCGACGCGTCGCCCGAGCTCCTCGCGGGTGATCCCCAGGTCCTCGATGATCGTCGCGTACGCGCGCGCGGCCTCGACGGGCGACAGGTCGTCGCGGGCGATGTTCTCGACGAGCGCGTCCTGCAGCGACGCGCTGTCGTCGTGGTCGCTGACGAGAACCTCGATCTCGGCGAGCCCGGCGATCTGGGCGGCGCGGCAGCGCCGTTCGCCGGCGACGAGCTCGTAGGTCTCCCCCACCTCGCGGACGACGGGTGGCTGCAGCACGCCGCGCTCGGCGATCGACGCCGCGAGCGACTGCAGCGTGTCCTCGTCGAAGCGGGTGCGTGGCTGGTGTGGGTTGGGCGTGATCGCGTCCAGCGGCACGGTTCGCAGGCGGCCGCTGTCGGCGAGGTCTCCGAAGGCGCGCGCGCCGACGGACGATGAGCGGCGGGCGATGCGAGCGCGGCCGGGCAGCTTCGGTGGTTTGGTGGACTTGCTCACGGGGAGGCCTCCTGGTTGCGCTTGCGCCAGTCGCGCAGGCGGGCGTCGAGCTGGGCGGGGCTGGCGTCGAGGCCTTCGGCGACGAGCATCTCGACGAGCTCGCTCGTCGTGGTCCGAACGCCGCGGCTACCGAGGGCCGCAACGTTGTCGAGCACCTGATGCTTGAGCGTCGCCGGAACGCGCACGGAGAGGCGCTCCTGGCGCGTTCCGCGCGGAACGCTGCCGACGCTCATGCCGGTGCTCCGGCGGACTGCGCGATCCGTGCGACGAGCTCGGCGGCGACGGCGCGGTAGTCGGCGGCGACGTTGCTTGCGGGCTCGGCCAGCACGGTCGGACGTCCGAGCCGTGGATGGTCGCGCACGCTGCCCTGCTGGCGAGTGTGCGCGGTGAAGACGTACAGCGGCTCGCCGCCGAACGCCTGCGCGTCGGCGAAGTGCTCGCGGTACTCGCGCATGTCGCGCGAGCGGCTGTCGGTGCGGACGAACAGGACGCCGAGCGGCGCGATCGTCCAGTCCTCCTCACGGCTGAGGTCCTCGAGGTCCGCCAGGCGCCGCAGCAGCGCGCGGTATTCGTAGTAGCCGGGCTCCATCGTGAACAGCACGCTGTCGGCGGCTCGCGCCGCCGTGTGCGAGATCGGTGTGAAGGCGCCCTGCGCGTCGACGAGCGCGAGGTCGACGTCGTCGAAGGTCTCCAGGAGGCGGTCGAGGTCCTCGAAGTTGCGACGCGCGACGGCGGTGGTCGCGGCGTTCAGATCCGAGGAGCAGGCGAGCAGCCGCAGGCTGCCCTCCCCCACGTCGCCGAGGTCAATCGGCACGGTCGCGGTGTGCGGGTCGATGCCGCCGGCGAGCAGCTGCTCGACGCGGATGATGTCGGGGTCGGCATCTTCGATGCCGAACGTGGCTTCCAGGTCACCCTGCGGGTCGAAGCCGACCATCAGGACGCGGTAGCCCAAGCGGGCGAGCTCGGGCCCGGCGTTGGCGACGGTTGTCGTCTTGCCGGTCCCTCCCTTGCCCGTCCAGACGAGTGTGCGGTGCATGCGCGCACGGTACTGGCGGCACCCGACGGAACCCGACGGGTGCCAACAGCGTTCCGCGCGGAACGCTTCCGCGTATGCGCGCTGGTCGCCGTCGCCAGCTGTCGCCGTGGCGATCACATGCTCGTGGCACCTGGCCAGCACTGGACCTCCGGCGACCTGCGCCAGAAGCTGGACGTGAGCGAGCCTGCATGGTCGACGGGATGAACGTGGGGGAGAGGACGCGTTCATCCGGTCTGTGCGATGCCGACGTGGACGTGGTCGTGGTGGTTGCCGATCTCGGCCGTGTCGATCTTCCAGATGATCTGGATACGCAGGCCGTTGCTGACGATCGTGTGCGTGCCGCCGCCGTGGGCGAGGGCAATCGCGGTGTCTCGAGGCAGGCCGGCGGCGAGGAAGGCGGCGGCCGCGATGCGGTCGCCGACCGCGCCGTCGTTCGTGCCGCGGTTGAGGGCCATGCCGAAGTCGGCGGCGTTGCCGCCGAAGTGGTCTGAGAGGTTCCCGCCGAGTGTGAGCTGGGCGTGGTTCGTTCCCGTCGTGACGACGAGCCAACCGTCGTAGAACGTCGCCATACGCGCAATGAAGGCGGTCATCGCCGCCGTCAGCGGCCTGCCCGGCAGGTTTGCGTCGGGCGCGATCGTGAACGTCTCGTCGCCGCCGCCCGGCAGGCCGCCGAGGTCGTCGCAGGCGCCGGCGGGGGCCGGCGACCCGACTGAGCCCGCGCCGGCGAGCTCTGGCGCTGCGGACGTCGGCGTGGCCGGTGCGCTTGCGGCGTACTCGCGCATCTTCGCGAGCACTTGTTGGACGTAGGCCTCGGAGTGGTTGTAGGTGAAGATGGCGCGGTGCAGGTCGCCGGGCGCGCCGGAGGCCTTGAGGTAGTTGGCAGCGCCGGGGATCGAGTCGCGGGGGTCGTAGACGTCCTTGCGCCCGTCGTCATCGCCGTCTACGCCGTATGCGCCCCATGTGCCGCCTGCGGCGCCGATGATCGAGAACTGCATCGGCCCGGCGCAGCAGCCGGCGAAGTTCACACCGGAGCGAACGCCGGCCGCTGTGGAGCGGCCGTGGTCGGTCTCGATCGACCCGATGCCGGCAAGCAGCGTCCACGGCACTCCGAACTGTGGTCCGGCGGCCTGGTAGAGCGCGAGGTAGTTCAAGGGAATGCCGGTCTGCGCGGCGCTACTCGGCACCGGCACGCCACCGGCGAGCTCGCAGGGTCCGTCGCCGCCGAGTAGCAGCACGAAGGTCACCGGCAGCCCGATGACGACGGAGGCCAGGACGCCCGCGATCGAGCCGGTCTTGCCGCGCGTCATGCGCACCCAGGGACAATCGCGACCATTGGGCTATGGGCCCCCGATCCGCGTGACGACCCAGCCCGCAGCCGTCTGCTGGAGATGGAAGACGAGCGGGTAGGCGGGGGAGGGGGAGTCTTTGATCTGCGCGGTCGCGAGCGCGGCGATCGCGCCGTCCTTGATGACGCTGACGCGCTGCAGCCGTGGGGTTCGTTCAGCCTGCGCGGGTGTCACATGGCCGCCCTCGGCTCTCAGCGCCGCGATCAGCCGCGGCGATGCGCTGCGCAGGTCGTCGATCGCCGCGCCCGGCTTGCCGTAGATCAGCGGCAGGTAGCCGGCCAGGAAGCGGCGCGCGGCGCGTTCGACCACCGGGAGATCGCCGGCACTGTGGTCCTCGGCCTCCGGTGCTCGCTCGCCGCTGGGCGAGCGACTCGCGGCTGGCGTGCCCGGCGTACCGTCGTCCTGGACGGCGATCAACACCCCGCCGCCGGCGAGCAGGACGCCCACGGCGGCCACGGTCAGGACGACGAGCCTGGAGCGCGTCATTGCTTCTCCTCATCGGACGCTTCGCCCATGACCTCGTCGACGAATTCCTCGATCTCCTCGGCGAGGTCCGCGGCGAGGTTGCGCCCCGCGGCGATGAAGTCTTTGACCTCATCGCGCAGGATCACCCAGGAGCTGCCGACTCGATAGGCCGGGATCGTTCCCTCGTTCAGCCACTTGTACGTCGTGGCTCGACCGATGCCCAGAACCTCCGAGAGCTGCGCGACCGTCAGGTTCGCCGGATAGTCGGCGAACAGATCGTCGAGATGGCTCATCTCGTAGAAGACGTCCATGCCGTGGCAGACAATACACGCTGAACAGTACGATCTATATCGATATGGAGCAATTGGACTTCTCCTAGTACGTGTGGTAGTTCTGCCGAGGAAGAGATTTTCGTCGGTCTGGGAAAGCGAGGTGGAAGTCATGGACATAAACCTGTTGGGCCACAGCGCACGCTGCTGCGCGGAGCTCGTGGATGAAGCCGGACACACCGAGGTTGCGCCGGCCGGCGTGGCATCCTCGGTTCCACCGCCTCTTGCACCACAGGCGCCCTCGGTGGAGCCCTCGCGCTCGGAGTTTCCGCGACGCAACATCGATGTTCCGCGCGGAACAGTGCGCATCTGGTGGCTCGGCGTCCACGGAGGCGCGGGGGAGACCACCCTCGCACAGCTGCTCGAGAGCTCGTGGGAGACGGGTCACGCTTGGCCGCAGACCGACGGACAAGCGACAGAGCTCCCGCAGGTCATCCTCGTCGCGCGCACGAACGCTCGCGGTCTTCGCGCCGCCCAACTCGCGGCGATCGAGTGGGCATCGGGCAGCGTCGCCGTCCGGTTGCAAGGCCTCGCGCTCATCGCTGACGCTCCCGGCCGCCTGCCCAGACCGCTTCGGGACCTCGCGCATGTCGTCGCCGGTGGCGTGCCACGCGTCTGGCGATTGCCGTGGGTGGAGGCATGGCGCCTCGGCGAGCCCGTCTGCGTCGAGACAGCGCCGAAGGCGATCACCACGTTCCTCGACGAGCTGCGCGCGTCCTATCTGACCGCGCCGACCTCAATCCCCATCTCGTGAAGGAGACCTTCTGCTCGTGCTCTACACCGCACTCAGTAGTGCCCTGGAGATCGTCGCCCAGGTTCCCAACCCCGGCAGCGGCATCAAGCCCCCCGGTGCTGGCGGCGTCGACAAGATTCTGGGCTGGGCCGCCTGGGTGGCGTTCGCGATCTGCGTGCTCGGCGTCATCATCGCCGGCGCCACGATGGCGATCCAGCATCGCCGCGGCGAAGGCGGCGAGAGCATGGCGCGCCTCGGCTGGGTCTTCGGCGGCTGCATCGTCATCGGCTCGGCGTCAGCACTCGTCGGCGCGCTCGTCTAACTAAGGGACGTCGAACGCCGTGCTGCTCACCGCAACGACCGTCGCGTGGCTGGTGTCATGCACGGTCGCGGAGGTCTTCCTCGCCTTGGTCTCGCTCGGCACGCGATCGGTGCTTGCACGCGGTCGCGGTCGCGTCGATCCTGCGGGTCGCTGCTTGCCGCAAGCGTCGTCGGCGGGGGTCCATTTCCATCCTCGCGTTAGCCCTGCTCTCCAGCTAGCGCCCCACCGGAGCTCCTGAGCATGAGCAACAACAAAAGCACGGGCACAGCGGATGAGAAGAGCGCCTGGACGCGGCCCGGCTTCATCGCGGCGAGCATCGTCGTCGCGATCATCGTCGTCCTCGGCCTCATCGTCGCCTTCTCGGGTGGGTCCAAGCGGGGCACCCAGAGCCCGGCCGCAGCGCCGCCGCCCGCTGGTCAGCCTGCGACGAGGGCTGACACGGACGAGAGCGAGTGCGGGCTCGACGCCGGCGAACAGGTCGTGCCAACCAGCGCGCCACGTGCTAAGTGGGAGCTGGTCGGGCAAGTGGCCGCCCCGACCGCTCCGAAGACGAAGGGTCCAGGCCGGGTCGACAACGGCCTTCGCTCGTGCTTCGCACACTCACCCGTCGGAGCTCTCTACGCCGCTGTGAACGTCATCGCGATGACAGCCAGCGACGATCGGAGGGCCCCGTTCGTCCGAAGGCTCACCGCTCCCGGCGTGGGCCGCGACCGTGCTCTCGCCACCCTCGGGCAGGAGCCTTCAGACGCGCAGAACGCCTCCACGGCGCTCCAGGTCGCGGGCTTCGCGATCACGGACTACCGGAAGCGCTCCGCCGTCATCGACCTCGCATTCCGCGTCGACAACGGCGCCACCACCGGCTACGTCCACCTCCCGCTGGCCTTGAGGTGGCTGGACGGAGACTGGAAGCTGGCGTTGCCTGACACCGGTCAGCCCTTCGACGGCATGACGCGCATCCCCAACCTCGCGGGCTACGTGCCGTGGAGGGGTGCATGAGATGCCCGACTGCGGCCTGAACCCGGTTTGCCACGGAGCCGATCTTCTAGGAGACGCCGTCGGTGGCGTAGCGGGGAGCGCGATCGACGCGCTCGCAGATGCGGTCACCGAGGCCGTCGGCAAGGCCGTCGCGTCGGTGGGCACGTTGTGGGTGAAGGTCGGCACGCCGAACCTGACGACGACCGACGGGGGATCAACGCCGTCTGATGCGGTTGGCTTCTTGCAGGGCTCGCTGTGGTGGTACATGGCCGCCGCTGCGGTCCTGTCGGTGATCATCGCCGGAGCGAAGATGGCGTGGGAGGGGCGCGCGGAGCCGGGGCGGGACCTGCTCAAGAGTCTGCTGACGCTCGTCGTGGTCGCGGGCGCGGGTCTGACCGCGATCTCGCTGGCGGTTGCGGCCGCGGATGGCTTTGCGAAGTGGATCATCGATAGCTCGTTGGACGGGACCGATTTCGGCACGAACGTCACGAGGTTGCTGGGCCTGGACGCGATCCACGGTTTCGGCGTGATGATCGTGATCGTCCTCGGTCTGGCTGCGTTCGTCGCGTCGCTGATCCAGATCGGGCTGATGGTCATGCGCGGCGGCATGCTCGTCATCCTCGCCGGGATCTTGCCGCTGTCGGCTGCGGCGACGAACACGGAGTGGGGCCGCACGTGGTTCAAGAAGTGCGTCGCGTGGTTGGTCGCGTTCATCCTCTACAAGCCAGCCGCGGCGATCGTGTACGCCACTGCATTTCGGCTGTCGGGCTCTGACGTCTTCGGCGGAGACGGTCTCATGAACGCCATCTCGGGACTCGTCCTGATGGTGCTCGCGCTCGTCGCGCTGCCGGCATTGATGCGTTTCGTGACGCCGATGGTGGCTGCGATGGCAAGCGGCGGCGGCTTCGGCGGTGGCGCGATGGTCGGGGGCGCGCTCATGGCGATGCCGACGGGCGCGATGCGGATCCCACGAGGCAGTGGCTCATCCAACGGTGCGGGCGCGGTCGCGGTCGCCCCTGGGGGCGAGGGTCCGTCGGGTGCTACGGGCGCGACGGGGGATCGTGGCCCAGCGGGCTCGGGCGGCTCATCGTCGGGCGGCGGCTCGAGCGGCGGAGGTGGTGCACCGCCTGCGGAAGCTGGAGCGTCGCCGGCGGGTGCCGCGGCCGGCGCGGGTGCGCCCGCAGGTCCGGCAGGTGCCGGGCAGGCGGCCAGGGGTGCCAAGGGCGCGGCGCGGAGTGCTGCCAAGCCACAGACGGGGGAGGGGGGGACCACGTGGAAGTCGCTGAGCCGAAGGTCCGCACGTACGGCAACTGGCGCAAGCCGATGTCGGCCGGGCTGGGCCAGCTCGGGCTGCTCGGCACGGGCCTGTTGTTCGCGAGCCTGATCGCCGTGATCGTGACGATCGGCGTCCTGGGGCTTGTCGCCGGCTTGGTCGTGGCGGTGATCTGCGCTGGGATGCTGGTCACGCTCGTGATCTGCGATCGGCACGGTCGCACGCTGCTTGCGCGTGCCGGGGTGTGGGTCGGGTGGCGGCGTACCCGCGCGCACGGCGCTCACCTGTACCGCGGGGGGCCGCTTGGTCGTAACCCGTGGGGGACGTTTCACCTTCCGGGGCTGGCGGCGCGCTCGACGCTGAGCGAGGCGCGCGATTCGTACGACCGGCCGTTCGCGCTGCTGCACATGCCCACGACCAACCACTACACGATGGTGCTCGGGACTGAGCCCGATGGCGCCTCGCTCGTCGACCAGTCGCAGATCGACGTGTGGGTCGCGCACTGGGGCCAGTGGTTGGCGTCGCTCGCCGACGAGCCGGGTCTCGTCGCCGCTTCGGTGACGGTCGAGACCGCGCCTGACAGTGGCGCGCGCCTGCGGCGCGAAGTCCTGTCACGCATCGATGAGGGCGCGCCGCAGCTGGCTCAGGACATGCTGCGCGAGGTCGTAGCGACCTACCCGGCTGGGTCGGCGACGGTCAAGGCGTACGTCGCGCTGACGTTCAGCGCGGCGACGCGTGCGGGAGGCGGGCGGCGCGATACGCGGGAGGTCGCGCGCGATCTCGCCGCCCGTCTTCCCGGGTTGACCCAGGGCCTGACCGAGACGGGGGCGGGCGCCGCGCGGCCGTTGAGCGCACAGCAGCTCTGCGAGGTCGTGCGGATCGCCTACGAACCGCGCGCTGCCGCACTCATCGACAAGGCGCACAGCGCCGGTGCCGTGCCCCAGCTCGAGTGGAGCGATGCTGGCCCGGCCGCGGCCGAGGCGCACTGGGACCGCTACCGTCACGACGGTGCGACGTCGGTGACGTGGTCGATGAGCGTCGCGCCGCGCGGCGCCGTGCAGTCCTCGGTCTTGCACCGCCTGCTGCTGCCGCACCGCGACATCGCGCGCAAGCGCGTGACGCTGCTCTACCAGCCGATGCCGCCGGCCGCAGCGGCTCGCACGGTCGAGGCCGACAAGCGCAACGCGGACTTTCGCGTGAAGTCCGCCGACCGTCCGTCCGCGCGCGCGCTGCGCGAGAAGGCGGCGGCCGACAGGACGGCCGAGGACGAGGCGAGCGGCAACGGCCTGGTGAGCTTCGGCATGCTCGTGACCGCGACGAGCATGGGCGGCGATGACCTCGCTGATGTCGAGGCCGCGATCGACAACCTCGCAGCCGGCGCGCGGATCGTCCTGCGGCCCGTCTACGGCTCGCAGGACTCGGCGTTCGCCGCCGCGCTGCCGCTGGGCCTCGTGCTCTCCAAGCACCTCAAGGTGCCCTCTGAGATCCGAGCGGCACTGTGATCGCGCGCCGACGTGCAGGCGCGCCGGTGCGTCGTCCGGGCCCGCGTGGATGGCCCGGCCGCGGCGGCGGCGCGTCGCTGTACGTGCAGGCGCCCGACGAGTGGCGCGCGACGACGAACCAGGCCTGCGGTCTGTGGCCGTTCGCCGCGGGCACCGGCTCGCCGATGATCGGCGTGCCGCTGGGTCGCAACCTGCTCTCCGGGGCGACGCTGTGCGCCGATCCGATCTCGTGGTTTGCGCGCGCCAACCTCATCAGCAACCCCAGCGCCTTCCTGCTCTCCAAGCCGGGCCTGGGCAAGTCGACGGTCGTGCGGCGGATGGCGCTGGGCCTGACCGGCTACGGCGTCATGCCGCTCGTCCTCGGCGACCTCAAGCCCGACTACGTCGATCTGATCGAGGCCTTGGGCGGCCAGGTGATCCGCCTGGGCCGCGGCCGGGGCCACCTCAACATCCTGGATCCCGGCGAGGCGACGGCGGCGGCGGATCGCCTCACCGGTTCGGCGCGCGCGCAGCTGCTCGCCGACGCGCGCGGCCGGCGGCACACGATGGTCTCCACGCTCATCACGATCCTGCGCTCGAGCCCGCCGACCGATCGCGAGGAGACGATCCTCGATCGCGCCGTCGGCGTGCTCGACGAGCGCCACCCCGGCATCCCGGTCCTGCAGGACCTCATCACGGTCGTCGAGGCTGCGCCCGACGACATCCGCCACGTCGCGATGGACCGCGGTGACATGGCCCGCTACCAGGACATCACGGAGAACCTCCTGGTCTCACTGAAGGGGCTGCTCGGCCATGGGCGGGTGGGGGAGATGTTCTCCCAGCAGACCACGACGCCGATGCGCGGCGACGTCCCGGTCGTCTTCGACGTCTCGTCGATCCCCGACACCGAGCCGGCGCTGCAGGGCGCGGCGCTGATGGCGTGCTGGTCAAGCGGGTTCGGCGCCTTGAACGTCGCCAACGCGCTGGCCGACGCCGGCCTTGAGCCGCAGCGCCACGTGCTCGTGATCCTCGACGAGCTGTGGCGCGCGCTGCGCGCCGGGCAGGGCATGGTCGATCGCGTCGACGGGCTCACGCGCCTGAATCGCCAGCACGGGGTCGGGCAGGTGATGATCTCGCACACGATGAGCGACCTCGAGGCGCTCCCCGACGAGTCCGATCGGATGAAGGCGCGTGGGTTCGTCGAGCGCTCGGGCATGGTCATCTGCGGCGGCCTGCCGGCCGCGGAGATGCCCAAGCTCACCCAGGTCGTGCCGTTCAGCCAGGCCGAGCAGCAGCTGCTCATCAGCTGGCAGGACCCGCCCGCCTGGGACCCGATCGCCGGCGCCCCAACCGCGCCGCCCGGCCGCGGCAAGTTCCTCATCAAGGTCGGCGGCCGACCGGGGATCCCGGTCCACGTCGCGCTGACCGAGACCGAACTGGCGCTCAACGACACCAACAAGCGCTGGCACGTCGCCACCGGCAGCTCGAGCGAGATCGGGCAGTTGGTGTGAGCGCGACATCGCGCAGGTCGGGCGGCGGCGCGCTGTTGGACCCCGAGGCGGTCCTTCTGTGGATCGCGATCGGCGTCGTCGTCCTGGTCGTCGGCACGCTGACCGCCGCCGTGCATCTCGCGATCGCACTCGACGGCGACGGGCAGCACGTACCAGCAAACCCGGCCACGCTCATGCTCAAGCTCGCCAAGGGGGAGACCGCGTGGCCGCACGCGGCCACGCCGGCGCTGATCGGCATCGTGGCGCTGCTGCTGATCGCCGCCGGCGGCGGTGCCGCGCTCTACGCCCGCCGCCGCGGCCGCCGAACGCGCGTCGACCGCGCCGCGGGCCGCATGGGCCGCGGCCGCGACCTGGAGCCGATCAGCCGCAAGCAGGCGACGGCGACGGCGCAGCGCCTGGGCGTAGACACCCCTGGCCTGGTCATCGCGCGGACGGTCGCCGGCGACCGCGCCCTGTACCAGGGCTGGGAGGACGTGTCTGTGGATATCTGGGGGCCGCGCGTGGGCAAGACGACGGCGCGTGCGATCCCGGCGATCCTCGAGGCGCCGGGCGCCGTCGTCGTCACATCCAACAAGCGCGACGTCGTCGACGCGACGCGGGGGCCGCGCAGCGCGCACGGCGAGATCTGGCCGTTCGATCCGCAGGGCCTCGTCGGCGCCTGTCCAGACTGGTGGTGGAACCCACTCACGTACGTCACCGACGAGGTCAAGGCCGACATCCTCGCCGATGTCTTCACGTTGGCCAGCCGTGACCCCACGGCCCGCACCGACGCGTACTTCGAGCCAGCAGGGCAGCGGCTGCTCGCCAACCTGCTCTTGGCCGCGGCGCTCGCGCAGCGACCCCTCACGCAGGTCTACCTCTGGCTGTCAGACCCGACGGAGGACGAGCCCGTCGCCGTGCTCGACGAGCACGGCTATCCACTGAACGCCTCGGCGCTGCTGTCGGTCATCAACGCACCCGAGAAGCAGCGCGGCGGCGTGTACGGCACCGCGCAGCAGATCGCGTCGTTCATGACCAACCGCGAGGCGATGCGCTGGGTCACACCAGATGCCCCGCGGGCGCCGAGCTCGCCGCAGTCGGCAAACCCTCAGGTCACTGCGGACAGCGACAGCGCTGTGCGCCGCGAGTTCGATCCGCACGAGTTCGTCAAGACGACCGCCACGCTCTACAGCCTCTCCAAGGAGGGCCGCGGCTCGGCCGGCCCGCTCGTCACCGCGCTGACCGTCGCGATCTGCGAGGCGGCCGAGGAGCACGCCAAGCGCTCGCCCGGCGGGCGGCTACCCGTGCCGCTGGTCGCGGTCCTCGACGAGGCCGCGAACGTCTGCCGCTGGCGCGAGCTGCCCAGCCTCTACAGCCACTACGGCTCACGCGGGATCTGCATGATGACCATCCTGCAGTCCTGGTCTCAAGGCGTCGAAGTATGGGGCCGTGACGGCATGCGCAAGCTGTGGTCAGCGGCGAACATCAAGGTCTACGGCGGCGGCGTCTCAGAGGTCGAGTTTCTCTCCGAGCTCTCCCAGCTCATCGGCGACTTCGACCTCACCACGACATCGGTCTCACACGGCCGCGGCGGCCGCTCAACCAACCGCGCCACACGCCGCGAACGCGTCCTCGACGTCGCCGACCTCAGCGCGCTGCCCAAGGGCCGCGCGATCGTCCTCGCCTCAGGCGCACCCGCGGTGCTCGCGCACACGCTGCCGTGGATGACCGGCCCGCACGCCGAGGCAGTCCAAGCGTCGATCTTCGAGCACGATCCCGCCGCCACGACCACGATCGCCGAGGCGATGGACTCGCTGCCGCATGTCGAGGAAGACGATGACACGGAGGTACCTGCGTGACCAAGGGCATCGGCGAATGGGCTGCCGACGACCCGGGTCCGTCGGCGGGCGCAGGGTCGGCGATCGCCGCCGCCATCGCGTCGGTCGACCTTGACGCCTCCGTCAAGGACGCCGTTCGTGCGGTCATGCGCAAGCGCGTCGAGGCGATCGCCGCGGAGGCCGTCGACGCGGTCTTGGATGAGCCGGCCCGCAAGCAGCTGCGCACCGCGGCAGACCACGCGGCCCGTACAGCGCTCAGCGCGCCTGCGGCATCAGCGGTGAAAGAGGCCGCCCCGGAGCTCTACTACCCCGACGTCGTCGCGTTCGTGACCGAGCAGCTCGTCC
>Ga0136617_10000900_pt1 | contig 25936 bp, 24 predicted proteins | sample AntDrymUQ3222106_2_FD_129672 | JGI IMG/M metagenome (GOLD analysis project Ga0136617, IMG submission 129672) | Polar desert sand microbial communities from Dry Valleys, Antarctica - metaG UQ322 (21.06) | ecosystem: Environmental > Terrestrial > Soil > Desert | place: Antarctica: Dry Valley...
GCGAGCCAGTGATAGAACATCGATCCTCAGCGGGAACGGAGAGGTGCGGGGGGGGCGCCTGGACTCTTCGCGCGGGCCGCGAGCGCAGGAATAATACGCTCCATCGCCACCCCGCGGGATGCTTTGAGCACCACGATCTCGTCTCCGCGCAGGCGGGATGCCAGGAGCGGCGCCAGCGCCAGCGGATCGGAGGCGGTAATCAGCCGGTCTCCGAGCGCCCCGGCGTGAGGTTCGAGCACGGAGACGAAGTCGCCGACCGCCGCGAGAAGATCGGGTTGAAGCTCGACCAGCGCGTGAGCCACCTCGGCGTGCAGCGCCCTGGAATCCTCGCCCAGCTCTCGCATGGAGCCGGCAACGAACACCAGCCGGCGGCTACCCCGGAGCGCAGCCGCCGTGGCAATTATTGCCCGAAACGACTGGGGGTTCGCGTTGTAACAGTCGTTGAGGATGGTGAGGCCGCCTTCCTGAAGCAGCTCACCGCGTCCGCCCGGTATGGAGAATTGCTCCAGCGCGCGGGCCGCCTCGTCCGGGTCGAGACCCAGCGCCTCGACAACGGCCCAGACCCGGACTGCGTTATCGGCCTGGTGGAGCCCCCGCGCCGGCAGGACGAACGTTTTCCCCCGAATCGTGACCACCGGCCGTGCCGAGTCGTCCAGCGACACCCGATCGGGGACGAGGTCTGCCGCTTGGAGACCTGCCGTGCGCACCTTCCGCGCCCGTTTCGCCGCTCCTCGGGCAAGGTCAGAGGGCTCCACCCCGACAATTGCCAGCGGCACATCATCCGTCAGCGAGAGCTTCTCTGCCACGACTCCGGACAGCGAGCCAAAGCCCTCCAGATGTCCCGCCACGGCGTTGGTGACCACAACCAGCGAAGGCTCGATGATCTCGCGATATCGGGCGATCTCTCCCGGCAGGTTGGCGCCCGCTTCCACAACGAGCGCCTCGGTATCACCCGGGGCCTCGAGAATGGTCGTCGGCACCCCGACCAGGTTGTTCAGATTGGCCCTGGTGGCATAAGTCACGTAGCGGGTCCGGAGCACGGCGGCCAGCATTTCCTTCGTGCTGGTTTTCCCATTGGTCCCGGTAACGGCTATGACCGGACCCTTGAGGGTTCGGCGCCGAGCCCGGGCCAGAAGTCCAAAGGCGCGCAGCGTGTCCTGAACCTCGAACAGCACCAGGCCGGGAACGGCAGGGGTGCCCTGACGCACCACCGCACCCGCAGCCCCGGCCGCCGCCGCGGCCGTCAGGTGGTCATGCCCGTCGAACCTCTCACCTACCAGAGCCACGAACAGCGCTCCCGGCTGTATGGCCCGGCTGTCGGTAGAAATGCCCGAGAACGTCTGAGACTTCGCAGTCGACCGGAGCCCCAGCGCGTCACGCACCGAAGCCTCGGGCCACGGCGAACTCGCTGGCGCTGCGTTGGGCTCTCTGCTTACGCTCCCCTCTTGCTTCTCACTTCCCACCTCTGACCTCACCTCTCACCGCTTTCCCGACGATCTCCCGCTCGTCAAAGTCGACCTTCTCCGTTCCGATGATCTGGTAGGTCTCGTGACCCTTCCCCGCCAACAGGATGGTGTCGCCCGGTCGTGCCTCATTCAGCGCGGCGTGAATGGCGGCGAGGCGGTCCGGGATCCGGGCATGAGGCATGTTGCCCATCCCCTGCTCGATATCGTCGATGATGGTGTTGGGATCCTCCGTGCGTGGATTGTCGGACGTGGCAATAGCCAAGTGAGAAAACTCCGCGGCGATTCGTCCCATGATAGGCCGCTTGCCGCGATCCCGGTCTCCACCGCACCCGAAGACCACGATCAATCGTCCACTGGTCAGGGGCCGCAAGGACGTTAACGCCCGCTCCAGCGCGTCAGGGGTATGGGCGTAATCACGGAGCACGATGCAGGGAGTGTCGGCGATCCGCTCCATCCGCCCCGGTACCTGGGGCGAGGCCGACAGCCGCTCGGCCACATCCGCCTTTGACCGGCCGATGCTGAGCGCAGTAGCGGCGGCGGCGAGCGCATTAGCCACGTTGAAGTCACCGAGCAGTGGGAGTGCAACGTCGGCGCTACCGAATCGGCCGCTCAGCCGGAATCGGGAGCCAGCCGCGTCGAGAACGAGGTCGGTGGCTCGAACGTCCGCCGAAGGGTGAAGGCCGTAGGTGAGTCTGGGCGTGCGTGCCGGCATGGCCTGCCACGCCGGATCGTCAAGGTTGACGACCTCGATTCCGCTTAACCCAAGGAGGGAGCTAAGACGCAGCTTGGACGCGAGGTAAGCCTCCATGGTCCCGTGATAGTCGAGATGGTCACGGGTGAGATTGGTGAATACCCCTGCGGCAAACGTGAGTCCGTCCAAACGCCGCTGGTCGAGACTGTGTGAGGATGCTTCCATCGCGACATGCGTCACGCCTCGCTGCACCATCGCCGCCAGGGTGGCCTGCAGGTCGATCGGACCCGGCGTGGTGAGCGACCCAGCAGTGGATGGAATGGCTTGATCCCGTCCATCGAAGGCGCCCAGCGTCCCGATGCTCCCGGCCGCGCCTCCGTCGTTGCACAGGTGGCGGATCAGTCCTGTGGTGGTGGTCTTCCCGTTGGTGCCCGTCACGGCCATGAGTGTGAGTGAACGAGCCGGGTGCCCGTACCAGGCCCCCCCGAGTGCCAGCGCTGACCGGTGACTATCTCGCACAACGATCTCGGGGACGCCCGACTGCTGCGGGGCCTCGACCACTACCGCCGCGGCCCCACGGCGAACCGCATCGGATACGAACCGGTGTCCATCCACCTGCGAGCCCCTCAGCGCAACGTAGAGCATGCCCGATCGAATGGACCGGCTATCCACGCCGATATCAGTCGGATCTGGAGCCTTCGGCGGCGCGGTAGTCAGCAGATCGGCGCGGCGGAGCTCTTTGAGCAGGGCGGTCCAGGTCAGCGGCATTGCACCTCTACGCTCAGTCCGCCCACACGACCACCGCAGCACCAGTCCGGGCATTTTCGCCACCAACCGGCGCCGTGCGACTCACCCGCCCCACCCCGCGCAGGCTGACCCGAAATCCCCGCCGGTGCAGCGCGAGAGCGGCCTCGCGGACCGACCAACCCATGACATCTGGCACGGCCGTGGCCAACACGTCCCGGCGGTCGGGCTGGTAGGGCCAGGAGAGGACTACGCGGGGCACCGGAGGTGCGGAAACGGGGCGCGGCGGCGGGGGAACTGAGCTGTCCGGGGGAGCAAGGCGACTCCGATCGATGGCGACCCGGCGCGAAGCAAGCGCCTGCTGCAGCATGGTCCGGGTGACCGGGGCCGCGGTAAGTCCCCCATAGTACTTGCCGGTGGGATTGTCGATTTTCACCACCACCACGAGCTGAGGATTCTCCGCCGGAAAGAGCGCGGCAAACGAGGCCGTATACTCTCCCTTCACGTAACGCCCACCTTCAAATCGAACCGCCGTTCCGGTTTTTCCGAGCAGCGAGTAGTTTGCCAGTTGCGCCCCACCACCGGTTCCACCCTCGCCCACCGCGCTCTTCATGAACTCCCGGAGTTGAGCCGCCACCCGGCGGGAAACCACCCGGCGAACCGGTTCCGGCTGGTGGTGGTACAGCTGGCCGCCCGCCGGGTCTCGGATCTCGCGGACCAGGGTGGGTGTGAGGAGCAGCCCGTCATTGGCGATGGCACCGTACGCCGCCGCGAGCTGAACCGGAGTGACGCCGAACTCATATCCCATGGCCATGCTTGCCCGGGTGTACATCGGCTGCCAGTCGTGTGGCCGGGCCAGCCGCCCTCGCGATTCGGAGGGAAACTCCGCACCGGTCGGCGTGCCGAAGCCGAAGTCGCGCAGCATTTCGAACTGCTCTTCGGGCGACAACCGGGATGAGAACTTTGCCATTCCGATATTGCTGGACACCTGGACTGTTTGAGCAAGGGTGAGATTCCCCTTCGTCTTGTGCACGTCGCTGATCAGTCGGGTCTGGCCGCTGCTGGTGACCGGCATACGCCAACTGCCGCCCTCGGCGAAGACGGCGTCGCTGCTGTCCACGCGGTTATGCATCAGGAGCGCCGCCGCGGTGAACAGCTTGGCGGTAGACCCCGGCTCGAAGGGATCGGTGAAGGCCGAGGCGCGGAGGGACCGGGTCCCAGACGTCCCCTTCTGGCGTGATGCCAGCGCCAGCAGCTCTCCGTTGTCAGGGTCGAGGAATACCACGTCTCCACCCTCGGCCTTCATCGCTGTGAGCGCTTCGTTGAGCCCACGCTCCGCAATCTCCTGCAGCTCCGCATCCAAAGTGAGGACCACATCGCTTCCAGGAACGGGCTCCCGCACCATGCGCGCCGGGGAGTCGTACCGCCGCCCCGCGCGGTCTTTCAGCAGAACGGCTTCCCCCGGCTGGCCCGTAAGAATGGAGTCCAATGAGAGCTCCAATCCCGCCGCGCCGACCGGAGCGTCCGGCGACAGCCCACCGATGATCGGCCGCGCGAGCGCGTGGGAGGGGTAGAACCGCTGGAAATCACCGCTGAGGTGTATGCCGGCGAGCTTGCGCAGCGGCTGCACCCGGGTGGCGGCGAAGGGGCCATGGAAGTAGATCCACGGCTTCCGTGCCCGGAGGTCGCGCTCCAGGGCCGCTCGGGGGACACCGAGGTGGCGGGTCAGCAGCCGAACTGCCTGACCCAAATCGGCCAGCTCGTTCGGCGCCACGCCGACGTGATAAAACTCCTGGGTCACGGCGAGCGGGACGCCGGTGCGGTCGTAGATGGCGCCCCGTCGCGCCGGAAGTACGGTTCGCTCGGTTCGTTGCCGCTGAGCTCGTTCCGCCCATTGGTCGCCCTGGGCGATCTGGAGCTGCGCCGCCCGGGCCAGGATTGCCACCACGCCCAGCACGAAACCGAACTGCACGACTGCTATCCGGCTCTGCGGTCTGGTCATCAGGGACGGCCGCCATTTCCCGGCGCCAGGGGTATGGGAAAGAGAACGAACTCCGAGTCGGAAGGCTCATGCAGGCCGAAGGTTCGCTCAGCCATTGGAACGAGAACTTGACGGCTGGAGGCAACCCTGATCCGGCGCTCGAGGTCACCCCGGCGCGCCTCCAGGTTGCCTCGCTCCTCACGCAGGTGTTGGAGCCGGCGTGCAGTGGCGAGTGCCGCAGTCTGACGGGTGACGACCGCGACGGCACCTCCGAGAAAGATGAGGAGCCACAGCAGCACCCAGTGCCGGCCCTTAAGCCGCATCATCCAGCTGAAAGATTCTCAGTTTTGCACTCCTGGCTCGAGGATTGGCGGCGAGCTCGACAGCCTCAGGCACGATGGGCTTGCGCGGTTCGACCCGCCCCAGCGATCGGCCGCGGCAGATACACACCGGAAGCTCCGGGGGGCAGACACAGCGGCGAGCCCACTCCCGGAACGTCTGTTTGACCAGCCGGTCCTCGCCCGAGTGATAAGTAATGACCGACAAACGACCGCCCGACGTAAGGGCATCCCTGAGACCCGTCAAGCCGCGCTCGAGCTCTGCGGGCTCATCGTTGACCGCCATGCGCACGGCCTGAAAGAGCCGGGCAAAGTCGGATGGTCCCGACCGGGGCCCTAAGGTGGCCCGAATCGCGTTCACCAGGTCGTCGCTGGTGGTGAATGCCTGACGCACCCGGCGTCGCACGATCTCACTCGCCAACCGCCGGGCCCGCCGCTCGTCCGCGTAATCTCGAAACAGCGCCTCGAGGTCTCCGGCCGAAGCCGAGTTGAGAATGTCCGCGGCAGAGTTCCCGGTTGCCGCCATGCGCATGTCCAATGGGGCGCCAGGACGGAAGGTAAATCCGCGTGCCTCTTGGTCCAGCTGCCGGGACGAAACCCCGAGATCCAACAGAATGAAGTCAGGCCCGAATTTCTGGACGGCGGCCAGGGCCTCGGCCGAGGCGTATGACGCCTCAAGGTATTCGACACGATTTTGGCCCAACCTTGCTCGGCTCACGGCGAGCGCATCGGGATCGCGGTCGATGCCGAGGATCTCGATTCCCTCCTCCAGGAGCGCGGCTGCGTGCCCCCCGTCGCCGAGTGTGGCGTCCACAGCCCTGCGCGCGCCGCGAGCGGCATCGAGAACCGGCGCCAGCAGTACCGGCAGGTGAAAGGTCGAGCTTCGCTCATGCATGGGGGCGCTCTGACAGGCCGAAACACAACACCCCGTCCAGTGGACGGGGTGAGGGTTGCATCAGGACGAGCGGGGCTGACGGGGCTCGAACCCGCGACCTCCGCAGTGACAGTGCGGCACTCTAACCAAGCTGAGCTACAGCCCCCTGTTCGGAGGGCGGAATATATAGAGGCTATTGGCTATTGGCTATTGGTCGTTGGCTGTTCCTTGCGCGGATACAGCCCCGCTACAATAGCTAACAGCCAATAGCCCATGGCTATTTCCCTTTACAATACGCCTTCAACATTGATGCGATGCGCGGCTTGTACTTCTTGATAATGTCGAGGTTCTTGTCTACCGCCTTCGGGTTGACCGGGCGGCCGGCGGTAAGCGCCGAGTCGGCGGCGAGAAGAAGCCCCTCCTCCTGCCTTGCCAGATCGCACGACTTCTGCTTTTCAGCTTGGGGATCGATCTTCGGGACCTGAAACAGCGTCGCCAGCCCAAGTAGGTAGTTCGCGGCGGGGAAAACCTTCCCTGTTGGATTGGCCGATTGGACCGCCAATCGTAGCAACTCGGTTGCACCCTCCAGATCCTGCGGCTCCTGAAGCAAAGGCGCTGCGCCCGTGTACAGGAGCGCTGCCGCGTTCTCCTTGGCTTGGGCGTCTCCGTGCTTGATAGCGAACTCGAGGAAGGGCACCGCTTCCTTCACCCTTCCCCGGGGAACGGTGTCAGCTGCCGTGGCCGGGGCGGTACCGGTGTCAGCTGGCGTGGCCGGGGTGGTACCGGTGGCCGGGGTGGTACCGGTGGCCGGGGTAGTACCGGTGGCCGTTCCCGTTGTGCCGGTGGCCGAAACCTGAGTTGGCGGCGTGATGAGCGCCCTGGCCGCCTCCAAAGCGGGTACAACAGCGGTGGTATCCTTGGCGATGATACGGTTCGTCACGGCCACGACGCTGTCCACCGGCCCGGCCAGCGAGTACGCGCGGTTTAGGTAGCCCAGCAGGGTCATGTTGTCGGGATACTTCCGGACACCGATCTGCGTCCACTTGAGCAGCCGGGCGGTGTCGGGCTTCTCGCCTTCAGCGGCCGCGGCGGAGATCTTGGTGTAGAAGAGCGTGTCAGCTTTGGTGGAGTCGGTGGCGTACATCGTTTCCAGCGCGTCAACCGCACACTTGAAGTCACTGAGGAAGAGACACGCATTGCTCTTCAAGTCGTACAGGTCGGCGTTGTAGGGGTCCAGCTTGAGTCCCTCATCGGCCACTTCGCGGGCGGTTTCGGGATGGCCCGACTGCAGGAAGTACTTGAACAGTTCCTCGCGCAGCTTCTGGTTAGTTGGCGCCACCCGGAGCATCTGTTTGAATGCCACCAGGGTGCTGGCCGTGTCATTGGCCTGCTGGTACTGGGTGGCGAGGGCGGTCCAAGCCGGCAAGCTCAGCGGGTCGCCTTTGACCGCTGCCTGAAGGTGCTTCACTACCTGAGGGCGGGGTGCCTTCTTGTCCATGGCAATCTGGGCCAGGCACAATTGCGCGAGGCCGTGATTGGGAACCGCCTTAATGGCCTTGTCGGCCGCATCCCGGGCCTCGTCCGGCTTGGTGGTCCGCTGGTCGATACAGGCTTTGGCATCAGGAAGCGCCTTGACCGCGGGCGCGAGTGCCCGAGCCAGCTTCTTTCCGAAGTCCGGCACCGGTTGTCCCTGAGTCTGGGTCAGCGTCACCACATTTCCGGCGTCGTCATTTACTCCGGCGAGCCGGGCCGTAACCGTAGTCCGGCCGCCGCCGCCGCGAGACATCGTCCCGGTCATGATCACCCGCGCCTGGATATTCTTCGCCAGGGTGGTGGCCAGGGGTGGGCTCAGAATGGCGTCGACGGGATAGCCGTACTGCTTCAACGCGTCGTTCATCTGGGTCTGTTCGACAACGGTGTAGTTCCGGCCCGCAACGTCCTTCATCTCGGCCCGCACCGCGCTGCCGATCCTCACCGCATTGACCGAGTCGGCCGCCGCGAAGGCGAAGGGGTTGGCCACCATGAGCCGCGGAGCGTTATTGGCAACAGTTTGCTTGCGAGCACCGCGGGGTATGCCTTGCGCCACCACCGGCGCGGCCGAAGCCACACCGACGAGCGCCATCAGAAACAAACGCAGCAGGTACATTCCTCGATCTCCCCAACAGGACGGCCGTTTAGGCCAGGAAAGCCCACGTATCTACGCGGGTATGCATGGGCGAAGAGGGATTCGAACCCCCGACATCCTGCGTGTAAGGCAGGCGCTCTGAACCAGCTGAGCTATTCGCCCGGGAGCGACGCGGGCCCACTTCGGTTTTAGCGATATTGCAGGGACCGTGCCGTGATGACCGACACTACAACTAGGACGCGATACCGATCGGGAAAAGGACACAGTAGCCGAAGACCAGAATCACCGCCGCCGCACTGGGGTGACCTGCCTGTAGCGTCAGGTACCCGGCTACCAGAACCAGAACCGCTACCGCGAGGATGCCGAGATTCCGCGGGGCGAGTAGAAAATGCCGGGGCGGGGCGGAAGGACGCGGATTAGACATAAGCGTGGAGCCTACTACCGTTCTTGACCCGGGTCAAGTTCAGCCCCCCCTGTAGGTTCGGCGTCGATGTCCCAACCTTGGTCGAGGGCCGCGCGGCGAGGAAGATCCGCTCTTCTCCGAGCCCGAACCAGAACCCACAGCGAAATTATCAGGATTCCCCACCCGCCTCCGGCCAGAAGCCAGGTCACCAAGCCGTACCGCCGGCGGACAGCTCGGCGCCACTCCGCATCAAACTGTGATCTGGTAAGGCCGGTCGTGGCGAGCACACTGGCGTCGAAGTCTTCACCCGCCATGAGGCGAGCGAGAAGGGGCTCGAGCGACCCGGTTGGATTCCGGCCGGCCAGCTCGATCACCGCCGAGACGGCCAGCGCGTAGGCTGCATCCGCGGTGGCAGCGGACCCGCGAAGCGCGCCATCAAGAGCCCGGAGATCGGGCACCGCGCCGCGCACTACCGCGAGGTTGAGGTCGAGCACGCCCAGACGATCCCACTCGCCAGCGGCCCATGTCGCATAGCCCTCATCGAACCATAGGGGCACACGGATGTGCACCGCCTGGTGGAGAGCCAGATGAGCCAGCTCGTGGCGGAGAGTTCTGAAGAGTTCACCTTGGTCCGCCCGGAGCAGGATCGTGCGCGAGCCCGGAAGGGCAACTGCGGCGCCCCACGGGGGGGCTCTGCCGGAGGTGAGAGAGTCGAGGTAGCCGCCATCGGGGACGATTATCAAGCGCAGCGGACCCGGTGTGCGGTGGCCCAACCCGGGCCACTCGGTTGTCCGGCCGGCCCGCTCGGCCAGCCGAACCGCAAGGTCCCGCTGGGCCGGCCATGCCACCGCGGTCACCTGCCCTACCCGCACAGCAGTGGGCCCTGCTTGAAGGGCTGCGAAGAGAACTACTAGGAGAGCGGGCTGCGCGGGACTTCACCTCCAGCGGAAGCCACGTCCAACATTTCCTGGCATCGTTTGGCCCAGGGGTTGAACTTGTTGGCTTTGTAACCATCGGTCCAGACCCGCACTGCCTCTTCGCGCTCGCCACCGAGCCAAAGTGCGCGTCCGAGCTCGAAGTAGGCCTCGATCAGATTTGGACCGAGCTTGAGAGTCTTGCGAAGAAACGATTGGGCGTCCTCGTACATTTCCCGCTCGAGGTACACCAATCCCAGGTAATAGTGCGCGTAAAGGGTGGCCTTGCGGTCGTTATCGAGTCGAATGGCCTTCGAGAGGTGCTCGATAGCCTCACCAAAGATGCCTTTCTTCAGGCAGATGTAACCCACGTTGATTCGAGCCAGAGCATTCGCCGGCTCCTTCATGAGCACCTTGGAGAAATTCCCCAGCGCGTCATCGTACTCCTCGTGCAGCATTTGCGCCCAACCCAGCAGCGACTGGGCTTGCACCGCTCCGGGCGACAAGGTCAGGGCTTTATCCAGCGCCTGAACGGCTCCGCCGTAGTCCCCGAGCGAAATCAAACTCCAACCCTTCTCTATATAGGTCGAGGCGCCGAGGTGGTCAGCGTGGACGGCCGGACGATCTCCGTTGAACTGTGGAGCGGGGCTGGTGTCGGCGAGGCTGCTCGCCTGCTTGTAGCGCTCAACCAGTCCCCTGATCTCGTCCTTGAGCTGACCGAGATCGCCGAGCGCACCATCGACCCGCTTGAAGAGAGTGATGATGTCGCGCTTGAGGGTTTCCCGCTCCGCGGGAAGGCCGGTAGCCTCCACCCTCCCGGCGAGCTCATTCAACTGGGCCCTGAGTTCGGCGAGCCACGCGTCGCCCATCTACGCAACCCCCAGCTGGTCGAGCTCCAGCCGCTCCGTCGCCGAGAGCAGTTTGCGAGCGTTCAGGATGATAATGGTTCGGGCAGGCCGGGTAATGATCCCCGAGATGTAAGCCGCCGCCAAGCCACTTACCATGGGACCCGGCGCGGTGATGGTCATCGCGTCTACCCGCATGACTTCGCATACCTCATCCACGAGCACCGCCACACGGTGGGTCTCGAGCTCCAGTACCATGAGGCGAGTCTCTTCACGGATGGACGCCTCCAGCTCGAAACGCTTGCGGAGGTCGAGTACCGGCACCGCACCGTCGCCGTAGGGCATGACCCCCTCCAGGAAGCGTGGCGCCTTCGGAAGTGGAGACGGTTCTGCGTAGCGGAGAATACGCTCGACCTGAAGGATGTCGAACGCGAACTCCTGGCGGCCGACCCGGAAGGTCACGACCTGGATGTCGTCGCCGGTGTTCATGTCGATGAAGCCTCCACGAAGCGGGAGCTGAGCGCTGTCAGATCGAGCAGGGGAACCAACCCCTCCGGGTGGCGCGCAACGCCAATCACCCAGGGAAGAGTTGAGCCCTGGGGGACGGGAAGGGCGGGCTCGCGCACCACCACTTCGGCATCGTCAATCTCGAGACACACTCGCCGGCCGTCCACCGCCACAACCACAACGAGATCGCCCGCCCGCACCGGGCAAGCTTCCGACTCGAGCAACGCGCCAAGATGCACCACGGGGACAATGCGACCGCGCACATCGGCCACCCCGCGCACCGCCGGCTCGCGAGAAGGCACCGGATGGACGGGACCAACCTGGATGACCTCGACAACATGGGCGAGCTCCAGCCCCACTCGCCTGCCCCCGGTGCGGACCAGCAGAAATCCCCCTCCCGCGCGGCTCATGCGGGACTCAAGCGCGCCAGCTCTTCGGCGATGCGCCCGGCAATCGCGGTAACCGGGAGCACATACTGAACGCCTCCGGCCTGCAGCGCTGCTCCGGGCATACCGTAGACGGTGGCGGTTTCCCGGTCCTGGGCGATTCCGATTCCGCCGGCGGCGTGAATCTGGCGCAGTCCCTCCGCTCCGTCTTTCCCGATTCCGGTAAGAACGACACCGATGGCGCGGCCGCCGAAGTGCCGGGCAACGCTGCTGAAGAGTGGATCCGCGGCCGGGCGGACCCCCCAGAGCGCCGGCTCCTGATCGAGCGCCAGCCGCAGTCCGTCCGGTCCCGCGGTTACCCGCATGTGGTAGTCGCCGGGTGCCACGTAGGCGGTATCAGTGAGCACCGGCATCCGATCCTCCGCCTCGACAACTCGGAGGCGGCTCTGGGTCGCCAGCCGGTCGGCCAGACTGCGGGTGAACTTTGGCGGCATGTGCTGGACGATGACGACCGCCGCGTGGAAACCGACAGGCAGCAGCGGTATGATCTCAGCCAGGGCGCGGGGGCCACCGGTAGAAGCGGCCACGGCCACGCAGAGCCGGGCCTGTCCTGTTGCCGTGGAGGGAGGTCCCGAAGCCCCCTCTCGCTCCCGATGGCCGGAAATGGCTAGTCGCTTGATGTCAGCGGAGCGCGCGCCGCGAAGAACGACAATCAGCCGCTCGGCGAAACGCGCGATGGCGGCTGCTCCGCGTTCGTCCTCTTTGGCCACCAGGTCCACCGCGCCCAGCTCGAGTGCGCGAATGGCGGCGGCAGCACCGGGGCCGACGTGAGCGCTGACGACCACAATGGCTCGCGGCGATTCGGCCATGATGTATCCGATGGCACCAAGACCGTCGAGCTCCGGCATCTCAATGTCCATCAATACGACATCCGGGGCGTGGGTGCGCACTTTCCTGAGCGCATCCATGCCGTCGCGAGCGGTTGCGACAACCCGAAATTCGCCTGACCCGTCCACCACATCCGTCAGAAGGCGGCGGAAGAACGGGCTGTCGTCGACTATCAAGACCCGGCCCGGGTCAGAGGTGCTGGATACCATGCGCCACCGTACTCACCTCGACCCGGCCATCACAGATTCGGAGCCGGACCGTCCGTCCGTAGTCGCCGCCAACGGCCTCGGCGATCAGCGGAACACCGTGGAGGCTCAGCACCTGCCTTGCCGCCACCAGATTGCGCTCACCCATCTGGATGGTTCCCGGAGGCACGAGTGCGGCGAACATACTGGCGCCCCCCGCCAGGCGCGCCGTGATCCGCTGGGGCTTGGCCCCATCCGCCACCATCAGCTCGAGGAGACGGGGAATGGCGGTCTGGGGGAACTTGGCGGGATTGCTATCCTTACGGCTCAGCACCGGCGTGGGGAGAAGAACGTGCGCCATGCCCCCAACCCTGGCCTCGGGGTCGTGGAGCATAATGGCGACACAGCTGCCGAGACCGACGGTGACCAGGACATCATCTGCCGTTCCGCTCAGCAGATCCGCCACCCGAACGACGAGCTCGCGCGCGCTCACGCGGTCAACCTATAGACCCGCTCACGCGGATCCAGGAGGGTGAGCCGCTCTCGAGCAGGCCCGAAGAGAGTCTCGACTTTTCCCAGCACCAGGATTCCTCCCGGGGCGAGCGCTTCTGCAAAGGCGAGAAACACCCGCTCTTGCGTCGAGCGGCCGAAGTAGATGACGACGTTGCGGCACAGGATCAGTTGGTAGTTTTGGCGCGGTGGCGGCTCACTGCTGAGGTCCAACGATCGTACGACGACTCGCCGGCGCACGCGCTCGACTACCCGGCAGCCGCTACCATCGTTCTCGAAATAACGATCGGCAAGATCGCCAGGAACATCGGCAAGGGCCTCGCGCGGATAGCGGCCGGCCTGGGCCCGCTCGAGACAGTTACGATCGATATCAGTCGCATCCACCGTTACCCTGCCGAGGCGGTCCGAGCGACCTTGCCGGTCGAAGTGATCGGCCATGAGGACCGCCAAAGTGTAGGGCTCCTCTCCGGACGAGCAGCCGGCGCTCCAGGCACGTACCTCACCACCGTCGGCCTCGCATACTTCAGCCAGCAGACCCGCACGCAGCAGGTTCCAGGTATCGGCGTTCCGATAGAAGCGGGTCACGTTGATGGTGATGGCATCCTTCAGCCGCTCATACTCCGCGGGAGTGCCGTCGAGTACGGTCTGATAATCTGCGTAGGTGTGCACCCCGCAGGCGCGCATTCTGACCGCGATCCGCCGCCGCAGGCACTTGTCCTTGTACGCGTCCAGAGAGAGTCCCGCCTGGTGCGAGATCTTCCGGGTGAGAGCCGCGAATGCGGCGTCGTCGGCCGACATCATTGGGCCAGGTCCAGCATCTCGAGATTGGCGCGGGCGAGCTGGTGTCCCGGGTTTAGAGTCGTCGCCTGGGCCCAGCTTTCGCGAGCCCTGGCATGATCCCGCTGTTTGTAGGCGATGTTCCCCATCTTGAAATAGAGATCGTCGCCCAGCTCGGGGTTGAGCTTGGCCGCCCGCTCATACGCTTCCGCGGCCTCCTCGTAGCGGCCGTTGCGGTACAGAATGTCGGCGAGGTTCTTCGAGACCTGAGGTAGAGCCGGATCTTCGGTAAGAGCGGCGCGCAACATGGTTTCCGCGCCTTCTATGTCTCCGCTCAGCTCCAGCAGTACGGCCAGATTGTTCTGAAGCACCGCGTTGTTCGGAAACGCAACCACTCCGTCGCGCGCGGTCTTCAAGGCAGCCTCCGCGTTGTCCAGGCCGGCGCTCGCCAGACTGAAGGCCCAATACCAGAGCGCCGGGGCCGGTTTTCCGTTCAGCAGCTCCTGGGTTCGGACCAGCCTGGCATGAGCCACCTCATGGTCGCCTCGTTTGAGCGCCACGATGCTCCAGCCCAACATGATCCGGGCATCTTCCCGGGCTCGCCCCGCGGCATCGCCGTAGGCCGCTTCCGCCTCATCCAGCTTCCCCAGCTGTTCCAGTGCAAATCCGAGATTATGGAGCGCCGCGGGCTTGGGCACGCCGGAATCGGATGCCTGACGCAGCGCCACGGCCGCTTCATCCCAGCGTGCCTGCCGTATCGCGATGAGGCCAAGGAAGAGGGGCGCACTGCTGTCCGACGGGCGCAGATCGGTTACTCTGCGGAACTCGCGAAGGGCCTCGTCCAACATGGCTGCCTTATAGAAGGCGATGCCAAGATTCCGGTGCTCATCCACCCGGCTGTCGTTGGCCTTCGGAGCAGCGGCAGTGGAGGTGCCGACGCGGTGAGCGAACCCCGCCGTGATGAGGCCGAAGAGAGCTTTACCGACCTCGAATTCGACCAACCCCGACTCCTCGATGATCTGCTGCACGTCACGGGTGCCATCGATCAATGGCAGGAGCCGCTGCTGCTCCGGGGAAAGCGCGGGCGCCGACTGGCCGATGTGGTCCTGGTCCACCGAGAAAATCAGGTCGAATGAGGGGATCTTCTTCTCGATGAGACTCCACTCGTCAACCCGTCGCGCTCCTTCGAGCAGCAGCGCCTCAGGGCTGATGCGGACAAGGAAGTCCTCGGTTTCGGGCCGGAGACCGGCCTCGAAGTTGAAGGTGCCCGACGTCCAGGTGAAGAGGTAATACACCGCCTCTTCGATCTGGATGCGCATGTAATCTTCGAGCTCGGCCCGCGTCAGAGTACCCAGCCCGATGAGAATTTCCCCTAGCTTGTGCTCCCGGTCGTCCTCCTGGGCCGCGATAGCTTGCCGGAGCTCCTCTGCGGTGATCCGGCCCTTGCGGATCAGGAGATCGCCCAGCCGGTCGCGCCGGTTGACGATGGTGGCATAGGTGATCTGCCCCTCGTCCAGGTAGATGGTGCCGAAGTTGTGCCGGTCGGCCAGAGCCAGGCACCCGGTACGGCGGCCCAGGAACAAAAGCTGGATCACGTCCGGTAAGCTCGCCTCCTTGAGGCTTCCCTTGATGGCCATCAGCGCCACTCCTCCAGGATACGGTCACCGACGTCTGGCCAATCCCACACAATCTTCTCCCGGCTCCGGGCACCGCTGGCGGGCGCGACGATGCCGCTGGACCGGCTTCCCGCGGAGCGCCGTGGAGGCTTGGGTGGGGGAGCTTCGAGCACCTCGCGTGCAAGTGCCGCGGTGGGGGGAAGCCCCCGCGCTTCGGCCGCGTTCAACACCCGCTGAAGCAGCCCGTGCACCGTCCGCACCGAGTCCGCCGGCCGGGAGCCGAGGTAATCCATCAGCTCGGCATCGGGAGCTCCCATCTTTCCCTGGAGTAGTCGCTCGAGTACACGGTGACGGATCTCCCGATCCGGCGCCGGCAGATCGACCACGAGACCGCCCTCCAGTCGAGTTCTGAGGCGAGCTTCAACGCCGGTGAGCTCGGACAACGGAACCGCCGAGGTAAAAATCATCTGGCGTCCCGACTCGACCAGAAAATTGAACAACACGAACAATTCGTCCTGGGTTCGGTCCTTATCACCCACGAGGTGTACGTCATCCAGCAGAAATGCTGCGGCTGAGCGATACCTGGCGCGCCACGGACCCACCGCGTCCCGATCGATCGCTTCGATCAGCTCACTGGTGAACTCGTGCGCGCTGAGGCAGGCGACGGGACCTTTCACGACATCCGCCAACGCATTGCCGAGCGCATGCAGCAAATGGGTTTTCCCTACGCCGTTCGCGCCCACGATCACGAGTGGGTTGTAGCGGGAGGCCGGCTCCGTCACGACCGTCCGTGCGGCTTGCAGCGCCATCCGGTTGCCCGCGGCTTCAACCAGGTCGTCCATTTTCCAGAGAGGTGAGGGAGCGGGCGGCGGGTGGGCTCCCTGGCGGGCGCGTCGGGTGAGCGCCTCCGCTCCCGCGATGTCGTCGGGGTCCCGGAAAGCAGTGGACCCCGCAAGGTCGGGCGCCAACTCAGCGGCCTCGGCATGGAGCACCTGGAGCCGGCCTACGTCGGCGGCAAACTTGCGCAACACTTCCTCGGGATCGACCGTCATCTCCTGCTGGAGCAGGGCCTCGATCCGGCTGGTCCGAAAGCCTTCACCCTCCCAGCGAAGGATGGCGGCGGCCACTTTCGTCCGCCACGAGTCGACCTGCTGGGCGACCGTGGCCGAGACCTCCGAGAGGAAGTCGCTGAACTCGTCACCGGCGGAGGCGGCGGAGGGCTCGGAGATGACGGAGGCATGATCTCTGGAGCCATCCGTCTTCTCCACCTGCGGCGTCCTCTGCGTCTCTTCACTCCCTCCCGCCAGCGCTCTGGCCTGCGCCGGTTGAAGCGGCGTATCGCTTACCGCCTGAAATGCCACCAGCCGGTTCAGCGCGCCAAGCAGCTCCCGCACGTTATCAATGGCGAGCGAAGCCACCGCTTCGAGGACACCTCCGCCAAACGTCGCCCGCCGCTCATCCGCCTTCCGCCGCAGGATCGCCACCCGGGTCTCGTAGTCGGGTGCGGACACATCGATCACGAGCCCTCCGGCGAAGCGCCGGATCAGCCGCTCGTCCAACGCCTCGATCTCGGAGGGCGGCCGGTCGCTGGTGAGCACGATCTGTCGGTTGGCGGACTGGAGCGCGTCGGTAAGCCGAAGCAGCTCGGCCTGCATCTCCCTGCGATGGGTAAGGAACTGCACGTCATCTACCAGCAGCAGATCGACATCGAGGAATCGCCGCCGATACGCCTCCCCCTGCCCCGCGGCGATAGCCGCATGAAACGACTCGACGAACTCATCCAAAGTGAGATACTCGACGGCCAGGCCAGGGTTGATCGCCCGGGCGGCGTGGCCGATGCCCATGAGGAGGTGTGTCTTTCCCAGTCCGGGGCGGGCGTAAACGAAGAGCGGGTTATAGACCGTCCCGGGCGACTCCGCCACCGCCTTGGCCGCGGTGAACGCCAGCCGATTCGCGGCCCCGACCACGAGGGTATCGAACCGATAGAGGGGGTTCAACGTGGCGGTCACGCGACCTGGCTCCCCGCCGCCAACCTCTTGAGCACCAGCTCCGACAGGCCCTTGAGAGTCTCAAAAACGCCGGCGCCGTGCAGCGCGTCGGCGGAGAAGCTCTGCACCGCGCGGAAGTTCAGCGCGTCATCCATCTCGTCGCGCGTCAGGATCAGATCGCGGGGCAGGTCCTGCTTGTTGTACTGGAAGACCACCGGCAGCTGGCGGATGTCAACGCCCTGGCCGAGCAGATTTTCCTGAAGATTCTGCAGGCTCTCGAGGTTGTCGTCGAACCTCCGCGCCTGGCTGTCGGCGACGAAGACCACACCGTCGGCCCCCTGGAGCACCAGCTTTCGGGTCGCGTTGTAGTAGCTCTGCCCCGGCACCGTATAGAGCTGGAATTTGGTGCTGAAGCCGGAGATCGTGCCCAGATCGAGGGGCAGGAAATCGAAAAACAGGGTCCGGTCCGTCTGGGTCGCCAGGGAAACCATTCGGCCGCGGCGGGCTTCCGGCACCCGGCCGTAGACGTACTGCAAGTTGGTCGTCTTCCCGGACCTGCCCGGCCCGTAGTAGACGATCTTGCAGGTGATTTCACGCGCGGTGAAATTGACGAGTGACATTCCGGTTACCGTCCGAAGAGCTCTTTAAGGCTTGCATTGAGCTCGCGCTCGAAATTCTCCGCCAGAAGCGGCGGAGCCTGTGGCTCCCGCGGTGCCGCATTTACCAGCTCCTCGACCATCTGATCGAAGAACAGCTGAACGAGTCCGACCGAGGTTTCCGGTCCGTAGACAACGAGACCGATCCAGCGCCCCCGCGGAGTACCGAATGCCGAGAGCATGCAGCTCTGCCGGCTTCCGCCATGAACAACCGCTCCGAAGCGCGACGCCCCCATGATGCGAGCCAGCTCTTCGGTGGAAGCCACGATCGCTGATCCCAGAGCGGCAGCGGTCATCACCTCGAACGAGCGGGCGAAGCCATGCTGCGCGACCACCTGCCCCGAGGCCGTCATAAGCAGTATGAGCCTGGCAGAAGACTCGGCCAGAAACGTTTGCAGCGGCGCCAGCACCCAGGGCTCGAGCGCACGCATCAGGTAAGGCGACCGACCGCGTCGAGCATCTCGAGCCGGGCCAGCCCCAGGTTGGCGTCGAGGCCCACCACGGCCACCAGTACCAGGTCATTCTGGCCTGGCGCCGCGAGCACCGACCCGGCGTTGCCGCGCAGATGCACGAAGGTGGGGACCCGCATGCCGGCGCCGACTGTAGCCCGACCCAGCCGTTTGATCAGATTGGCGGCCAAGGCAGCGATAGCACGGCCATCGATGCCGTCCATCAGACGCTCAGCCACCACGAGCCCATCCGTACCCGAGATCAAGAGCGACCCCCGGACGCCAGGAACCTGAGTGACGCGCTCCAGCGCCGCATTGGCCGGACTCATTCCTGGCTTTCCAGCCAGACTCGAGCTTCCCTCGCGGCCCGCTCGGCAATCAAGCCGAGTTGTGCCAGGGGCAGCGACGGGCCCCGCATCGTGAGCAGGACGGTGTCAGGAGTGGGCGCGATCAGGAACAGATTTCCTTCCGGCGATTCGACCGCGATTGTCTGCCATACACCGAGCCCGAGGAGGCGGCTGGTCCGGGAGGCCTCCCTGGAAACGCCGGCGAGCTCCGCGGCCACGCGGTCGCCGACATCTTCCTCGTGCGGGCCGCGCAGGTTGCCGCTCAGCCGGAGACCGGCCCCGTCGACCAGCAGCTGTCCTTGAGTCCGGGTATCCGCTTGAGGTTCGGCAGTATCCGGCTCGGAGGTGAGCCGGGAGTCTTCCTGAAGCCCTCGAGCCGGCGCCACGGCGCCATGTCCTTCCCGATCCGCGCTCTTCATTCGCACCAGCGCCTGGGTGATCGTTGGATCATCAGGGTCGATATCGGCGGCGCGCTGGAGGTGTTCCAGCGCCGCTGCCGCATCGCCGGCACGGAAGTACAGGAAGGCGATGCCCTTCAGAGCGCTGGTTCGCATGGGATCGAAGCGCAGTGCCTCCACCCAGGCATCGAAGGCCCCCGCGAGATCACCCTGGTCGCCCAGAATACGGCCGTGAAGATCGTGAGCTTCGGCCAGACCGGGATATCGGCTGAGGCCTCCGCGCGCGACCTTGTAGGCCGCCTCCAACTGTCCCCGACGACGCAGGGCCTCCCCCAACTCCAGAAAGGCGAGACTGGAAGGTTCCTCTGCCAATCGTGCGGTCAGCGTGCGTATGTTCTCACTCACGGTAGCTCTCCAGCTCCTCAGCCAATGTCTCGGCAGCCTGCCTCAGCCGCTCGACCGCGGGTGCGAGCGCTTCCTCGGCGGGAGTGTGGGTACCGAGGCGGCCCCAGCCTTTCCAGATTTCCGCCGCGGCCCGAAAGCGGCCCAGCGCCGCCTGACAGACGCCGAACAGGCGCCGCGCTTCCGGCATGAGCGGGTCGGCGCGCAATACTTCCTGGAGCGCACTGGCGGCTATCGCATACTCTCCTTGCGCGAGAGCATGCCGGGCCGGGCCCAGAGGCGTACCGGGATTGCCGCCGTTGTTCCCCGCTACATCGATGGCGGCACTGTCAAGCACCACCACGCCCGCCGAGGAGAGAGCGTGCACGGTACGGGCGATGTCGAGCTCCGAGCGTCCCAACGCGGCAGCAAGCGCGTGGAGGTCGCGTTGCCCATCGACCGCAGCAAGCACTTCCCACTCGACGGGAGCCAATTCCAGCCGGTCGTTGACGGCCCCATCGGCAGGTGGCAACCTGGGAACGACGCGAAGGTGCGGCACTTTGTCCTCGATGCGCGACCATTCGTCCATCCGGTGAGCCGCCTCCATCAGGAGGCTGTCGGTCGGAATGCGTACCGGAGCTTCGACGAAAGCCTCGGTCAGCGCACCCTCCTCGAATCGGAAGTAGCCTTCCGCCCACCCGAGCAGCTGAAAAATCGCTTCCTCGATCTGGACCTTGAGCTGGCGATCGAGCTCGCGCCGGGCAATCGCGCCGCTCGCCACGAGAATGTCTCCCAGACAGCGCGAATCGCCGGACTTCTGGAGACTGCTGGCCTGCTCCAGCTGCTGCACCGAGATCTTTCCCATTCGCACCAGCCGGGCGGCGATTGGCTGCGGATCCTTACCCAGTGTTGCAGCGATCACGCCGCCTCGCTCGAACGACACTGTTCCCGCCGTCTGACGCAGCTCCGAGGTGACCCGCAGCACGCCCGTCTTCCGGCCCAGATCGAGCAGCTGGAAGACGTCCTGAATGTGGAGCTCTTTAAGGGGGCCTTCGAGAGCCACGGCTCAGCCCGCTGCCGCGAAGATGTGCTGCAGATCGCGCGCTGAACGCGCCCGGCTGCGGGCCTCGGTAGCGAAAGGACCGCCGGGATCGAGATGGATAACCCGCTCCCAGACCTGCACCGCGTGATCGAACTGCCGTTGCCGAGCAAAGCAAGTCCCCTGATGGTAGAGCGCCGCGGAGTGGTCGGGATCAAATCGGAGTACCCTGGTGAACGCCTCCAGGGCTTGATGGGTGCGGCCATCCTCCAGCAGAGCGCGCCCCAGCGCCGTCAACGCCTCCAGCTCGTACGGATCCGTTTCCAGTACCCGCACCAGGACCGGGACTGCCGCACGAGGAGACTCGGTGCGGCGGATCAGGTCGGCAAGCGCGAGGGCCGCGGTACCGTAGGTCGGCAGCAGGTCGAGCGCGCGCTCGTAAGCGGTACGGGCCGCCACCCAATTGCGCCGCTCTTCCTCCAAGGCGCCGAGCTCGCACCAGACTCGAACCAACGACGGGTCGAGCTCGAGGGCGGCGTTGAAGGCGGTGAGCGCGGCTGAGCGGTCTCCCAGGTGCACCGAGGCCTGCGCCTGGAGATGCCACAGGTCGGGCCGCCCCGGGGCGAGCAATTGCGCCTGGCGGATGCAATCGAGGCCCGTGCCGGCATCGCCGACCGCCAGCCGAACTCGTGCGCGGGCCACCAGGACTTCGACGTCGCCCTGGAGGCGAGCCGCGAGTTCTTCAGTTAGCAGAACCGCGTCCTTGGCCCAGCCGAGCGCCAGAAGCGACCGAACTTCGCCGAGCGTCGCATCGCGGTCTGACGGCACGATGGCACGGGCCTCCCTGTAGCGCTCCAGCGCCTCACCATAAAGACCCCGTCTGGCAAAGATGTCGCCCATCAACACCGCCGTGGCCTCCCGGGGCGCGTTGCGAGCCGCCGCCCGCGTCAGCTCGGCCCTGGCCATATCGAGAAGCCCTTTGCCGATGAGGTCTCGGGCGACATCGAGGGAGTCATCCGCGGGCTCGCGGGGAACCGCGGCCTCCGGCGGCGCGAGCTCCTCGAAGAGCTGATCCAGGGCCGGCGAATCAAAGCTGAACTCGCCCCCCAGCTCGTCCCCACTCACGTCAGCAATCAGCTCGGGGGCCACCGCGATGGTGGGGTCCTCGTACTGCAAATCAATCGTGAGGGAGAACTTCTGGGGTACGTACAACGGTTCCAGCTCGAGGGCCCGACGGGTTTCCCTCAGGGCACCCTCGAAATCACCGAGCTGGCTCAACACGAAGCTCAGGTTGTAGTGCGCCGCGGCAAACTCCGGATTCGCATCGACGGCGCGTCCGAAGGCGTTCCGAGCATCCTCATAGCGCTTGAGCTCCATGCAGACGAGGCCGACGCCATTCCATCCAATGGCGCTGGAAGGCTGCTCCGTAAGAGCGCGCTGATATTCTTCCAGGGCGGGCTTCAGCTGCCGCCGCTGGAGAAGAAGGAGCCCCAGGTTGAACCGGGCGGTGAGCAGCGGGTGCGAGCCCCCCAACGCCTGGCGAAAGGCAGCCGCGGCGCCATCGCCCGAGGCATCGCTCGACCGTATAACACCCACATTGTTCCAGGCCAGCTGGTAGGCGGGGTCAATGCCAACCGCCTTTTCATAGGAGGCCAGCGCGTCGGCACGCCTCCCTGACTGATGGAGACACACACCGCGCTCATTCCACATCTTCGGGGAGTCGGAGAACTCCTTTACCAGCGAGTCGTAAAGCTCGAGCGCAGCGGTCAGGTCCCGGCGCAGCAAATGGAGCTCGGCAATGGCCTGGAGACTGAGTCGCCGGTCCTCGCCCGCGGCGAGTGCCGCCGTGTATTCGCGCAGGGCATCTTCGTAGTAGCCCTTCTGCCGGAATGCCACGCCCAGGTTGTAGTGCGCCAGCGGGGCGCCGGCGATGGGCTGGGGGGCAGCGGGGCGGCGGGGCAGCGGGGCCGCGGGGCCGCTCGATGGCGGCGCAATTCCTTCAGATTTCAGACCGAAAGTCCCATTCTGCCCCGCTGCCCCGCCGCCCCGCTGCCCCGCGCCTTCGAGTGCGAGATTAGCCTGCGCGCGGGCCAGCATCGGGTTGAGCGCCACCGCACGCTTGGTGGCTTCCCTGGCGGCGTCGTGCTGCCCGAGGTCGCCATACACGAAGGCGAGGAGGTAGTGCGCCTCCGCGTAGTCGGGTTTCCTGGCGATTGCTTCCTTCAACGACGAAAGGGCCGGCTGGTTGAGACCCCGGTTGTAGAGCACCTCTCCTTCATGGAAGCGGGCAACCGCGTTGGAGGAGTCCTGGGCGCAAGCCTGCGCCAGCCACTCGCTGGCCGCGTCGAGCCGCCCGCGAGCCTTCTCTGCCAAGCCCAGCTGCAGGAGCGCAGGAACATCGTGGGCGTGGCTCGCCAGCAACTCCTCGAACTCCGCGACGGCCTCCTCATGCCGGCCCACGGTTGCGTAGGCGCGGCCGAGCTCCCAGCGTGGCTCCCTATCGTGGGGCCGTAGCCGGGTCTTCTCCCTCAGCTCCGCGATGCGCCGATCGTAGTGGCCGCTGTCCCGGTAGGCGATCTCCAGGTTCGCCTGGGCCACCTGCATCTTCGAGTCCAACTCGAGCGCGCGGGCAAACTCGGTAATCGCCTCCTCCACCAGGCCCTTCTGGTAGTAGAGGACACCCAGGTTATTGTGGGCCCCGGCGTCGGACGGATTGATTCGACGGGCGAAGGAGCGGAGAACCGTGAGATCGCGCTCCGAGAGCGCGGGAGCGGGCATGGATCAGGGCAGGCGGATGGCGTCGAAGATGGATCGCAGGGACGCCATGTCGGGCAACAGGAGGAAATGTCCTCCCAGCGGCTCGCTGGTGCCCTCGACCCGGAACGAAGTCTCCACACAGAAGGCGAAGTCGCGATCGTGCCCGAAGTTGAGGTGGGCGGAGGTCAGGACCGCGCCGCTGAGATCGATGACCAGGCTCGGGACCGACGGCACCAGCATCATGCCCATGAAATCGCTGAGGGCGTTCAAATACGCGCTGGCCAGGATGTTCCCCGACTCTTTCAGGGCGGACTTCTCCATCTCGCCGAAGGCCTCAGTGGTTCCCGGCTCCCGCCGCAGCAGGAAATCGCAGAGTGTCCGCGCCGAGTGCTGGGGAAACATCAGCAGCGCCCTGCCGGTGAGGTCGCCCATCATATGCATGAGAATCGCCGCGATGACCGCGTCGGCAGGCCCGGCGAATTGACACGCCTCTTCCAGGGGCCGCACGTTCACCCGCGGCACCGTGATCATGATCTTCCGGTTGGTCATCTGCGACAGCGCGGTGGCCGCATGTCCGGCGCCGATGTTGGCTACCTCGCGCATCGCGTCGAGTTGCGAATCCTTTAGATCACGCACGTCTTCCATGCTGTCCTCCTACAGGAGCGCCGTGACGTCCAGAATGAGCGCCGGTTTGCCATCCGCGAGAATCGTCGCCCCCCCAACGAAGGGTGGCAGCCCCCGTGGGGCATCAAACGGCTCGACCACGATATCCTGCTGCCCCAGCAGCGCGTCCACCACCAGTGCGGTGCGACGCTCTCCCACTTCCAGGATGACGGCCGGCTGCCGGGTGGAGGATGCCTGGCCATTCCCTGACACGAGATCCCGGAGGTGGACCGTGGGAATCACCTGATCGCGCACCACCAGAGCCTCGCGGTCGCGTACCGAGGTAACGGCCCGGCGGTCGAAGTCAACAGTCTCCGCCACGTACGCCAACGGCACGGCGTACTGCTCGCCTCCAGCCTCCGCCAGCAAGGCGCGGACAATGGCGAGGGTGAGCGGCACCCGGATCAGAAAGGTGCTGCCGCGCCCCAGCTCAGTACGAACCTCCAGCGTGCCGCCGAGGGCCCGCACCCGGGTCATGGCCACATCTACTCCGACACCGCGTCCCGAAACTCCGCTTACCGCCTGTGCGGTGCTGAACCCGGGGCGGGCCAAAACCCGTACCAGCAGGTCGTCGGTGAGGGTGTCGATCTCGCCCGTCGCCAGGCCTTCTCGGCGAGCTTTGATCAGAATACGATCGCGGTCGATGCCGCGGCCGTCGTCGATGACCCGAAGCGCCACCGTGTTGCGCTCACGCGTGGCGGCTAGCAGGATGCGTCCCTCGGCCGACTTGCCCGCCGATACGCGCTGCTCCGGCGGCTCGATGCCGTGGTCGGCAGCGTTGCGGATGAGATGCAGCAGCGGCTCGCCGATCTCGTCCAGAATCGAGCGATCCAGCTCAATCTCCTCCCCCTCCATGTCGAACCGGATCTGCTTCCCCAGATCGCGAGAGAGGTCGCGCGCCAGGCGGGGGAAACGTTCGAACACCTCGCCCACAGGTGTCATTCGCGCCGCCAGCACCTCGCTCTGCATGGCAGAGACCAGTCGGGAGATGCGTTCGCTCAACTCGATGATGGCCGGGTCCTCCAGCTGACCCGAGAGGGCAGCCAGCCGGTTCTTGGCGACAACGAGCTCACCCACTTGCTTCATCAGCGTATCGAGCCGACGGAGATCCACGCGGATCTGGCGGCCCCGGTCCCGGCCGTCAGCCTCAGCGGCAGGCTCCTCGAACTGCACCGTCTCCACATCGCCGACGCCCTTGAAGGCGGCAGCGAGCTCCTCTTCGGGCAATCTGGTCTGCAGCCGGAAGAAAAACCGCCCGTCGAACTCGTCTCGTTCCAGCTGTGCCAGCGGCGGCTGCAACCCGCTTACGGCCCCAAACGCCTCCGCGCGCCGCAACACCAGCGCCGCCCGGGCGCCACGCATCACCGCACCGGGCCGGATGACCACGCTTATCGGCCGGGCACGGGGAGCATCGGTAGCCCGCCGCAGCTGCGCTACGTCCCGTTGCGGACCTCCATCCTGTCGTGCGGCCACACCGTCGTGCGTTCCTGCCGCCGCGGCGTCGAGCTCAACGATCAGCCCCCTCGCTCCGCTGGACCCAGACTCTTCGGCTGGGCTCCGGGCAAGTCCGGCGTCCGCCTCTTCCTCAGTGCCGGCCGCGACTGCTTCCACCGCGGTCCCCAAGGCATCCACCGCGCGGAAGAGAAGCTGAAACACAGCGGGGCTGGTGGATACCCGGCCGTGCCGAAGCGCGTCGAGCAGGTTCTCCGCCGCGTGCGCCAGCTGGGCGACTCCGGCGTAGCCCATGGTGGCCGCCATGCCCTTGATCGTGTGGATGGCGCGAAAGAGCCGGTCCACCGGCTCCACCGAGGCCGGCGCCCGCTCCCACTCCAGCAGCGACCCGTTGCATGCGTTGAGATGCTCGCGGCTCTCGGCGAGGAAGAGTGCTGCGTACTTGGACAAATCCATCGATCAAGCCAGGACGCGCTGAACCGCCTCGAGTACGCGGGAGGGCTGGAAGGGCTTCACCACGAAGTCCTTGGCACCGGCCTGAATCGCTTCGACAACC
>Ga0136617_10000901_pt1 | contig 25928 bp, 24 predicted proteins | sample AntDrymUQ3222106_2_FD_129672 | JGI IMG/M metagenome (GOLD analysis project Ga0136617, IMG submission 129672) | Polar desert sand microbial communities from Dry Valleys, Antarctica - metaG UQ322 (21.06) | ecosystem: Environmental > Terrestrial > Soil > Desert | place: Antarctica: Dry Valley...
CATCTCGATACGCATGTCCAGTCGGTCAAGGAGCGGCCCCGACACGCGACGCACGTAGCGGTCCGGCTCGCCGTGGACGCATCGGCAGGTCCGCTCCGAGTCGCCGTGCCAGCCGCAACGGCACCCGTGCGAGTTCGGACTACAGCAACGTGTGGCGCGTCGTGCAACTGCCTCCGGGCGGGCGGTGGCCAAAGCGGGCGGCGGCGTGACCCTGCGGAGTGCGCAGGCTTGGGCGCTCGCCTATGCCGCACTGGGCTGGCGCGTGTTTCCCGTCGTTCCTGGCGGCAAACGCCCGCTCTTCCCAGGGTGGCAGCGCGACGCTACGACCGACCCGCAGCTCATCGGCCGGTACTGGCGGTCCGAGCCCGGACCGAACATCGGGCTGATTTGCGGCGAGGCATTCGACGCCTACGACGTCGAGCGCCCCCACCTGCGCGGACTCGCCGAGTGGATGGGGCTCAACGACTACCGCATGCCGACCACGCCTATCGCGCGGACCGGTCGCGGCGGAGTCCACATACTCGTACGGGCAGGCGACGCTCCCGGCCATGCACTCCGGCTGCGCGGCGCGAGGATCGGCGAACTCAAGGCTCGGGGTGGCTTCATCGTCGCTTGCCCGTCGCGGACGACGGGCGACTACTGGTGGCACCGCGCGCCCGAGGACGCCAGCCTCGATCCGGCACCGCCATGGTTGCGTAGCCTCGTCGCGACCACGACTCGTGCCGATCAGGCCGATTCGAAGCGCACGGTCGGCCCAGCCCGAGGCGAGCCGCGCCTGGCGGCTCTCGCGCGCGCGGTCAGGGGTTCGCGCGAGGGAACGCGCAACGACGTCCTTTACTGGGCGATGCGTCGCGCGCTCGACGACGGCATCCCGGCGTCGGTGGCCTCCACCGTGCTCGCCCGGATGGCGGCCGAGGCCGGGCTTGAAGACCGCGAGATCTCGGCAACCATCGGCTCTGCCCGGGGAGCACTCGCGCGATGAAGGTCCTGACCGACGCTGAACGCGCCGAGTGGCAGCGCGAGGTGGCGGACGCAGCGCTCAACCGGACCGACGCCGGCAACGGCGAGCACTTCGCGCGACTGTACGGCGACCGGATCCGCTTCGACCACCGCCGGCGGCGCTGGCTGGTCTGGGCCGACCACTGGTGGCGCGAGGACGACGTCGAAGCCGTACGGCGCCTCGCGAAGGATGCCGCCCGAGACCGCTACCAAGAGGCGCTCGCAATCGACGATCTCAACGATCGAGCGCGCGAGGCGAAGTTCGCGATCGCCAGCGAGAATCGACAGCGGCTCGAAGCCATGCTGCTCGCCGCGCGGACTGAGCCCCCCATCGCGGATGCGGGCGACCGGTGGGACCACGACGCCTGGACGCTGGGCGCTGCGAACGGCGTGGTCGACGTCGCGACCGGTGTGCTCCGTCCAGGCCGCGCCGACGACCGCATCACTCAGCACACCGATGTGCCCTTCGACCCGGGTGCCACGTGCCCTCGGTGGGAACGGTTCCTCGATGAGGTCTTCAGCGGCGATGCGGATCTCATCGACTACGTGTGGCGGGCCATCGGCTACAGCCTCACGGGCGACGTCTCAGAGCAGTGCGTGTTCACCTGCTGGGGAGCGGGCTCGAACGGCAAGAGCGTCTTTCTCTCGACGCTGCGCGCGGCGCTCGGCCGCTACGCGGCGAACACTCCGTTCTCGACGTTCGAGCTCCACGCGCGCGCGAGCATCCCCAATGACATCGCCGCGTTGGTCGGAAAGCGGCTCGTCACCGCGTCCGAGACGAACGAAGGCGCCCGTCTAAACGAAGCCCGGCTCAAGGCACTCACGGGCGGCGACCCCGCCACCGCGCGCTTCATGCACGGCGAGTGGTTCACGTTCCAACCCGTGGCAAAGTTCTGGCTGGCCGTCAACCATAAGCCGCGCGTCACCGACGACAGCCATGGCTTCTGGCGGCGGGTACGCCTGATCCCGTTCCTGCGCCGCTTCGAACGGGACGCTGACCCGGCGGTCACCGATCAGCTGAAGTCCGAACTCCCGGGCATCCTCGCCTGGGCGGTGCGTGGTGCGGTCATCTGGCACGAGGAGGGCCTCCGTGTGCCCGCCGCGGTCACCTCCGCCACGGAGGACTACCGGGCCGAGTCGGACCCCATCTCCGAGTTCTTGGCGACCCGCTGCGTCGAGCGCTCCCACCTCGAGCTCGGGACGACCGCCGGCTTCAAGGCGTATCGCGCGTGGGCCGAAGAGATGGGCCTCGGACCGCGCGAGACCCTGTCCCACAGGGCGTTCGGGTCACGCATGTCAGCCCGTTTCCAGCCGAAGCATCGCAACACAGGCAACGCGTACCTCGGCGTGGGGCTTTCGACGCCCCGTACCGACGAGCCTCGGGCGTGAACCGGCGATCGGTGAAGCATGCGGTGAACGATCCCGAGCGTGGAACGACGAGTGACGACCTTTCCCGGCGAGGACTGACTCGTACGATGGAAAAGACGAATCGTACCTTCACGATTCTTCACCCTTCACCACGCCTTTCCCTGCCGCGACCAGGCCCCATCCAGTGACGACCGTGCACATCCCGCGGCGGGAGCTGGTCACCCTGCTCGCCTACCTCGACGCCGGCTCCCATAAAGCGGCGGCATACCGCCTCGGAATCAGCGAATCGACCTCCCGCCAGCGGGTCTCACAGCTCATCAGACGAGTCGGCGCCAAGAACGCCGCACAAGCGGTCTGGCGACTGCGAGGGCAGCTAGACGGGGAGTCCTCGCGGTAGCCTCGGGGCGCGTCCGCCCCTGAGCGCCACCGTCGTGCCGGCGGAACGACTCCGCACAGCTGTCGGATCGACCTAAGCCGTGCCGACGTGATTGGGTCGGAGCAATGTCGAACTGGCCGGTGCGGCGAACCCTGAGATGATTCGCCGATGGTGGACGACTTCCAACGAGTGGTCACCGAAGACGACCTGCGTCGCGCGGTCGCGGCCGGGCGTGCCCACGAGGGCGACCATCTCGACATCAAGAGAGAGCTACCGGCGGGTAGCCAGGCAACGACCGCCATCGCGACGGACTTGGCATCGTTCGCGATCAACGGCGGCGTGATCGTCGTCGGCCTGACGCCGGCGCGCCCACCCGCGCTCGAGCCCGTGGTGCTCCGCGGCCAAGAGGAACGCATCCAACAGATCGCACGCGACCGGGTCGACCCGCCTCTGCGAGTGGCAGTTCGCGAGATCCCGAGCGTCGATGCCGCCGACCGCGGCTACCTCATCGTCACCGTGCCGGCTACCGGCGATCCGCATGCCGTCGATGGGGCGTTCCGAGGCCGCCGCGGTACGGTCAACATCCGGCTCAGCGCGGCAGAGGTTCGCGCCTCTTATGAGCGCGGGGACCCAGCGCGGCCGCCGCTGTCGGCTGCGCTCACGTCGTTCGAGGGACGCGACCCCTTTCCTCCGGATCGACAGCGACTCGGGCGCCTGCGGGTCATCGCGCGGCCGACAGGCGCCCCGCCGCGGATGCTCGATCACGCGCTGGGCGACGGATGGGCGGCGTGGATCGAGCGCAACGTGCGCAGTGGGCCGGCACTGACCGCCGGATTCAGTCCCGACTTCGGGGAAGCATGGAACGTGCGACGGATGCCGGACGGCTGGATCGCAAGTCGTTTCGAGGTCCCCCATCGCCCGGGCGACCGCGACTGGGAGAACCATGGCATCGAGATCGAGCTCGATGAGGACGGCTCCATCCGCGTCTTCTGCTCCCGGGCAACCGACGACTTTCGCGACCATCCGGTTGCCTTCGAGCCTGCCATCGTCGGCTTGGTCCTCCGGACAGTCTGGCTCGCGGGAATCGTGAGTCAGGACGCAAGCTATGCCGGGGACTGGGAGTTCGGCGTCTCGGTCACGGGGCTAGCGGGCACGACTTCGTTCTACCTGGCCCAGCGCCTGATCATCGGTGCGCGGGACGCGCTGCCGTATCCGGACGACCGCTACGAGCGCGTCTGGCGTGGTGGCACGGCGGACCTGACCGACCCGAACTCGGTTGCGGACGTGCTCGTCGGTCCTCTCAGCCGGGCGCTCAACGATGGAGCATTCCGCCTCGGTTTCGCGGACTGAGCGTCCTGACGCGGGGCATGTCGGCCGGTCCTCCACCCCGCGGACCTCTCGCCCGGTCCGCGCTATGCCCGGTGGCTCGCTCCGGCAGGTTTCACGTCCGCGGTCGTCGCTCGCTGAACCCAGTCGCTCACTGCAATGACGTCGAGGCGACTGCCGAAGAGGCCGGCCGCGTAGAACATTGGACATCGATGGAGTCGTCAGGGACCACCTCGACGCTGGCCTGCTTCAACGCATGACGAGCCGCTTCGAGGTCGATGAGATGAGGGCGGGGTGGCCTTCGTGGCCGGCCGGAACTCCGGCTCGACGCCACAAGACCCGCGCCGAGGAGTCGTCGGGCACACGTTCGTAGCGTCACGCTACGCGCGTTCGGTCGTGCGCTTCACCGCCTGAGACGACCCCGATACGGTGGTCCGATGGTCACCCATCCGTGCTCTGGCCAAGTCCCTCGCGGGCGGTGCTCGGCCTGCGCCGGAGGGACGGCCACGTGACGCGAGGGAGCGGCGTGATGCCGGTCACCGTCTGCCTCGGCTGCGGGATGCCCACGACCAACGGCTCCCGCTGCGTCCCGTGCAACCGCGGCTTCCGGCGAGCGGCGCACAACCCGGCCTACGACCGACCCGCGTGGAGGAAGCGCAGCAAGCGGGAGATCGCCGAGCACGTGAAGCGCAACGGCTGGTGGTGTCCGGGCTTCGGCGTCCCTCCACATCCGTCGACCGATCTGACCCTCGACCACACGGATCCGCTGGCGCTGGCTGGCGAGCTGCTCGGTCCGACGACCGTGCTCTGTCGAGGCTGCAACACGCGCAAGCGCTGGGCGCAGACGCCGACCCGGCCGGCGCGGCGTTGACGTGCAGTGACGGTCGTGACGGTGGATGACGGTCTCGCGCGTCCCTGCTCCTCGCCAGATGGGGCTGCGTTGACCAAGCGTAACGGTGTAACAGCCTTGACCGGCGGGGATGACGTGGAGCGTGCTGCGTCGACCTGGGGGAGGACCAAATCTGCGGACTTGTGCGGTGACCAAGCTGGTTGGGCGTGAGTGTGCGGACGAGTAATCCCGTTTCTGCGAGTGATGCCGTGAACCCGTACACGGCGACGACCCGGCTCAAGGCACTCGTCACGCCGCCGCTCACCTGTCGCCGCTGCGGTCGCTCGTTCAGCCGTCCGCCGCATGTCGCGGGCGGCCGGCCGGCGTTCTGCTCGGACGCCTGCCGCTTCGGGCCGGCCACGCTGGAGCGACACGCGCTGCGATCGGGCAATCGCTGCCGCCACTGCGGTGCCGACCTGTCGGCGCGCCGGCCGCAGACCCGCTGGTGCTCCCAGAGCTGCAAGAAGCGCGCCGACCGCGCCAGGGCCGGCTGCGTTCCGCGCGACGTCGCCACGTCGGCGCGACCGGGCAACGGAGCCCCGCGATGAACGACCGGTGGCGCACTGCGCGACCAGACGAGGATGGGCCCCGGACGTGCGCCCGGGGCCCTCGGTGCGGCGGAGCGGCGAGCTACCCGGTGTCGGGGTCAGCCTCCAGGAACGTCGCCACCTCGGCCAGCCATGCGTCGGCGTCCAAGCCGGCGCCCATGTCCCGGTCGAGCCGGGTGCCGGGGTAGGCGTCGATGCTGGTAGACCGCTTCTCCGCCGGGCAGGGTACGGACCTGCTCGAGGACCCGCCCGAAGCGCTCCTGGACGCCGTCGAGCTCGTCGCGCAGGTAGGCGACCTCGGACGCCAGCTCCATCCGGCGGTCGTGATCGGCATCGGAGCCGGCCGCCAGCTCCGCGCCACGGCAGCGGTGCCAGACGGCGGTCGACCCGCACAGCGGGCAGGGCGGGCTGCCGCCCGCGGCGGTCTCGGCGGCCATCACCTAGGCGTCCTCACCGTCGGCGGCCAGCCGCTCGAGCCGCTTGGCCTCGAGGTGCGCCGCGTTCCGCCCGTTCACCGGGTCGACGGCCCTGGGCTCGGCGGCCTTCGTCGCCTTCGCGACCTTCGCCGCGGGCGCGTTGGTCATCGGCGAGCGGCGACGCTCGGACTTGGTCGCGGCCTTTACAGGCTTCGCGGTGACCGGCGCCTCCGTCCCACTGGCGGCCTTGCGCTCGAGCGCCGCCTTCCGCAGGCTGTTGGTGTACTCCCGCCAGTGCGGCTTGCACATGCGGCCGAGGCCGTCCTTCTGGCTGGGCTGGGCCGGAAACTCCGACACCGGGGCGTCATGCGCCTCGATGCCGAAGCGCTCCGAGCCGATGCACCGGCGGGTCGCGGTCGCGGTCGCGACCTTGGTCGTGGTGGTCATCGTCGACCTCCTGTCGCTCGCACACGCATACGCGGCGTGATGCCAGCCATCCATCACTCGGCAGGCAGCGCGATGCAAGGCAGGTGTCGGAGATGACACCGGCGCCCACGTCGGCACGGTGGCGCAACCGCATCGTGGGCAGCGGCGACGAGGCGCCCGACCAGCTCCTGGCCAACTCCCGCAACTGGCGCATCCATCCCAAGGCGCAGCAGGACGCGCTCTCCGGCGTCCTCGACGACGTCGGTTGGGTCGGCCAGGTGCTGGTCAACCGCCGCACCGGCCACCTGGTCGATGGCCACCTGCGTGTGGAGCTGGCGCTCAGCCGCAGCGAGCCGTCGGTGCCGGTGACCTACGTCGAGCTGTCGGAGGACGAAGAGGCGCTCGTCCTGGCGAGCCTCGACCCGCTGGCGGCGATGGCGGCCACCGACCAGGCCAAGCTGGAAGAGCTGCTGGGCTCCATCTCGCTCGACAACGAGGCGCTGGAGGCGCACCTCGCATCGCTCCTGGAGCGGCCCGCCCGGGCCGGCCTGACCGACCCCGACGACGTGCCCGAGGTGCCCGTCGAGCCCTACGTCGAACTCGGCGAGCTGTGGCTGCTCGGCGACCACCGGCTGCTGTGCGGCGACGCCACCGATGCCGAGGCCGTCACCCGGCTGCTCGACGGCGCCCAGCCGCGCCTCCTCTCGACCGACCCGCCCTACGGTGTGTCGCTCGACCCGACGTGGCGAGACGGTGTGTACAACGCACTCGGCCGCGCCGAGCGGCCGTACATGCAGGTCGAGGCAGGGGCAGGCGAGGGGACCGTGGCCGCGCGACCGCACCATCGCACCAAGGGCCACCGCAACACGACGCTGTCGGGCGACACGCGCATCGACTGGTCCGACGCCTTCGCCCTCGTGCCGTCGCTGACCGTCGGCTACGTGTGGCACGCCGGCGTGCACGCCGCCGCCGTCGCGCAGGGTCTGGTTCGCATCGGCTTCGAGATCGTCGCCCAGGTCATCTGGGACAAGGGCCTCTTCGCCATGGGTCGCAGCTGGTACCACTGGCGCCACGAGCCCTGCTGGGTGGTGCGCCGCACGCGTGCCAAGACACCGTTCCTGGGCAGCCGCGACCAGTCGACCGTGTGGGACGCGCCCAGCCCCAAGATGATCATGTCCGGCTCCAAGGAGGAGAAGCACGACCACCCGGCGCAGAAGCCGGTCGTCCTGTCGGAGCGCCCCATCGCCAACCACACGCGGCCGGGCGACCCGGTCTACGACCCCTTCGTCGGCTCGGGCACGACCATCATCGCCGCCGAGCAGCTGGGTCGCCGGGCATATGCCATGGAGCTCGACCCGCGCTACGTGCAGGTCGCCATCGAGCGCTGGCAGGCCTTCACCGGGATGGACGCGCGACGTGGGTAGGCGCGGTCCGGCCAAGGTGCCCGCTGGGGTCAAGCTGGCCCGCGGCGAGACTCGCCCATCCCGCGTCAACTACCTCGAGCCACAGCCGCCGGCCAACGCGCCCGCCATGCCCACTGACATGGACGACCGGGCGCGCGCGGTGTGGGCCCGCGTCATCGCCGAGATGGCACCGACCGGTGTCATCCGCGGTGCCGACGCCGACGTGCTGCGCTGCTACTGCGAAGCGGTGTCCGCCTACGAGCTGGCGCAGCGCATGCTGGCTGGCTCGAGCCCGCTCGTGCGCACGCGAGGGGAGCTGGTCAAGAACCCGCTCCACCAGGTCGTCCGCGACGCGCGCGACGCGGTGCGCCTGTTCGCCCGTGAGCTCGGCCTCTCGCCCTCGGCTCGCGCCGGGCTGTCCATCGAGATCGGGTCGGACGTGCCGGCCATCGAGGCGGCCATCGGCCCGCCGCCGCGTCTCCGCGTGGTCGGTGGCGCCCGGCGCTGACACGCGGTGGTCCCCGACGAGCTGACCGGCGGCCCGCACTTCGCCGCCTTCTGCCGCCACTACATCGTCCACACCCGCGGGCGCTGGGCACGCCAGCCGCTCGTCTTCGAGGAGTGGCAGCGCGAGTTCTGGTGGGAGGCCCTGGAGATCGACCCGGTGACCGGCCTGCGTGTCTACCAGGAGGTCGGCAAGGTGGTGCCCACCAAGAACGGCAAGAGCACCGAGGCTGCCGCCTGCGCCCACTACATGCTCACCGCCGACGGCGAGAACGAGCCCGAGGTCATCGTCGGCGCCGCGACCCGCAAGCAGGCCGGCGTCGTGCTCGGTCACGCCAAGTCGATGGCCCGCCGCAGCCCCCGGCTCCGGGCCCACCTGCGGGTCCTGGAGAACAGCATCCGCTGCCCGGCCAACGACGGGGTGATGTACGCGGTCGCCGCCGACGGACCGATGCAGCACGGCGTCGGACCGAGTTGCAACATCATCGACGAGATCCACGCCCACCGGAACGCGACGCTCTATACGGCGCTCGCCAAGTCGACCTCGGCGCGCGACCAGCCGTTCACCTTCTGGATCACCACCGGCGGTCCCGAGGGCGGCTTGTTGGGTGACCTCCTGGAGCAGATGGTCGGCGGCCCGGGTGAGACCGAATTGCGCAACGGGGGCACGCTGCGCATCTACCGCGATCGCACCAACGGCGTGCTCATCTGGTGCTACGCCGTGCCCGACGGTGCCGACATCGCCGACCCGCGCATCTGGAAGCTGGTCAACCCCGCGTCGTGGCGGACGGTCGACGTGCTGTCGCGCGAGTACCAGCGCCTCAAGGCGCGCGGCGCGCTGGTCGACTGGCGGATGTACCACCTGAACCAGCTGGCTCTGGGCGGCGGCCAGCCGTGGATGCCCGCCGACGACTGGCAGGCCTGCGCGGGCAATCCCGTCTTTCGCCGCGAGCTTCGGACCTACGCCGCGGTGCGCATCGACCACGACCACCGCGCCGCCGCGGTGGCCATCGCCCAGCGACAGGGCGAGCGCATGGCGCTCCGCGTGCGGACCTTCCCCGAGACCGCCCTCCCCGGCGACGAGTACCTGCCCCTGGCCGAGGTCGAGGAGCACGTTCGGACCCTGCAGCGCCGCTACCCCGCGCGCGTGTCGGCGGCGCATCGGCCGGGCACCGCTACCAGGGAGTACCAGCGACCGATGCCCGGGCCCGAGGTCGCGTACCACGGCAGCTTCTTCGAGGGCTCGGCCCAGACGCTCCAGAGGGAAGGCATCGTGTTGGTCGACGTGCCCTCGAGCCCGGAACGCCTGACGCCCGCCGCCGAGACGCTCATGAGCCTCGTGACGTCGCGTGCGCTGGTCCATGACGGCGAAGACGAGCTGGCGCGGCAGATGGCCAGCGTGGTCGCCAAGCCGGCCCCGAAAGGCTGGTCGGTGGCGGCCGCCACCGACGCGCGGAGCCATGAACCGCGTCGCATCGTCGCCGCCCAGGCAGCCATGATCGCGGTCCAGCGTGCGATGACCGCGCCTGCGCCGCCGTCGCGCGTGGTGCGGTACGGTGACTTCCCAAGACGCTGATGCGCGCCCGCGGTCCGCCGGCGAACAAGTTGCTGGTCGAGCACCCAGACGAGTCAGACGACCGCAGGGAGGAACGATGTACACCGGCCGTCTAACCGGCTTCTGGTGGCTTCCCGAGACACCAGGTCATCTGGTCGGCGGCGCACTCTATCTGGAGTGGGACGAACGGCCGAGGTTGGAGGTGTTCGGGCAGCTCGAAGGGGTGGACATGCAAGGAGCGCTCGGGCAGATCGGCAAGGACATGATCTACCCGATCGTCCATGGCCAGGCGACGGATGGCCGGGCGGTGACCCTGTGGGACGCCAAGGTCGGCTCGAGTCAGCTCCTTCTCCTGGACCCTCAGCACGCTTATCTCGAGATTCGTGCCACCAGGGCGATTATTGGTGTGCACGTCCCCGCGCGCGACTCGGGCTTTCGACAGGTGCGGGTCGGCGTCGAGCACATGCTCGACTGGCTCGAAGCCCCTCTGGTGCAGCGGTCATACGAGACGGAGAACGGGCGGTGGATTGGCTTCCAGCACGGATGGCGCAAGACAACACCGATCGATTGTCACATCGGCGGCGCGCGGGTCCAGATGAGCGTGAGTGCGCGCGAGGTCGGCGATCGCGTGCATAAGAGCAGTATCGAGCAGTGGGCCGAGGTCGTGATCGACCCGAGCGAGCCCGCGACGGCGGATGAGATCCACGCGCGGTATGTCGTACCGCTGGCGAACCTGCTCACCTTCGTGACCGGGCGGGCGGCGGCTGTCGACTATGTCGGCCTGGTCGCAGCCGACCTCGAAGGCGAGCACGAATCGGAGCTCCTCTGGAAGCGGCGAGCTCCACGTGATCCATCGCCCCGACCGCTCATGCCAGACGATCTGCTGTTCACAGCAAGTGCACTGCCGACAACGGTAGGGAGTGTGCTGGAGCGATGGTTCGACCTGTCGGCAGATCTCGAGGACGTCATGAATCTCTTCCTCGGGACCCGGTACGCGGCGGCCATGTTCGAGCAGAACCGGTTCCTCAACCTGGCGCAGGCGGCCGAGGCGCTCCACCGGGCACAGGTCGGAGATAGACGGCAGCTGACCGATGACGAGCGGGCGCGCCGAGACGCAATCCTCCGTGGGTCCCCCGAGGAACACGAGTCATGGCTGGCAGGCTTGCTCGATGATGACGCACGCATCCACTTCGCCGATAGGATTCGCGATTTCCTTGCGTGGGACCCATGGCTTGTTCCCGAAGTGATCCCGAACGCTCCGCGATTCGTTCGGAAGCTCACGGACGCCCGCAACTTCCACACCCACTGGGATCGAACGAGTACGCCGCGCGCCCCAGAGGGCTTCGATCTGTGGGCGCTGAACGAGATGCTGATCGTCATCCTCGAGGCGAGGATCCTCGACCGCCTTGGCTTTGGACTGGGCGAGCGCCAGGCGCGGATCGCGGCGGGCAGCGCGGCCTATCGGGCTCTCAAGTTGAACCCAGACGCGGTCGGCAAGGTCAGGCGGTAGCGGTGGTCCTGGCCTACTGTTCAGCTGCTCTGCGCGAGTCCATACCTGAAGAGCATTCGGTCCACGCCATGTTCCGCGTGTCCCAAATCCCACGCCAGCCAGTGCCTATCTCAGCAGCCCTACCTGGCCTCGAGCGACCTAGGCGAGGACCGCGCCGGCCGGCCCGAGGCGAAGGTCCACCATGTCGTCGATATGAGCAAAGTAGATAGGGCGCCAGATGTTCAGCCGCTGGGCCCTCACCGCTCGTTGGGTCTCAAGGACGGCGATGGTCGGCCGGCTCTCGACCCCTTCAGTGTCAGCGGCGTCTGCGATGTCGCAGAGTTCGTCGATGTCCCCCTGGTCGATCCAGACCGCCGAGACCTTGCACTCGAAGACTTCGAACGGATCGTCGTCGACGACCAGTTCCTTGGGATTCGTCCACGGCTGTCCATGGTGTCCGGCCGGCGCAATGGCGACTGCCACTTCCCGCAGTAACGATCGGCGCCTCTGCGAAACGAGGACGTGAACGATGCGCTCGAGCAGCGCGCCCTTGAGGTCTGCGCGACGAGTCGCCGTGGCAGCGGCTGCGATACGACTGCCTGCTTCGGAGATCGCCCTCGCGGAACGCAGGAGCTCCTCCGGCGCGTCCATCCCGACGGCCAACCTGACCTCGCCGTCTGAGAGCGGAGAAGGATCTAGAACAGCCCTGCGAGCCAGCTTGAGCAGCGACGTTTCGCCGTGCCTGGCGATTTCTGCAGCGATGGCGGCTACGTCGGGGTCGCGGAACGCTCTCTCTCTTGCCGCCGGAGCACGATGTTGTCGCGTCTGCACCCGTGTCTACTCAAGCGGGTCTTCGGGCGTCGGCCTGCGCACGATCAGCGGCAGTGGCGGGGCGACAACGCCTGACAGTGTCGCGAGCTGATCGACGTATGTCCGAGCGAACGGCCACAGCACATACAGGGCCGAGGTCTGGACGAAGAACCTGAGCTGGCGGACGGTGAGGCCCCCGTCCGAACTGAACGTTCCTCGTACGGTCACGTCTGCTCGCCAAGACCGGCCACCAAGCGGAACGCTTACGACGGTGCGGACGGAGCACGTGAAGTCGGTCCGGTCCGCGTTGGAAGTGCGCAGGATTGTCTTAGGAATCTTGACTGAGAGGGTGTCGTCGCCCGCCGCTGAACGGAGTCCTGCTGTCACCCGTTCGAGACCGACCGTGTTCAGTTGGACCTGATGCAGCTCACTCGGGGAGCCGCTGTCGGCCATGACCTAGGTCACGCAGCAAGGGCAAGCGCCGGCTGGCGGTTTCCCGCCGCGCTCTGGCGCGATGCAGGAGCCTCGACCAGGCGGTACGTGGCCGCTGACGGCGGGAACAGGTCCGCGACCGCGTCGGGGAACGCGTCGATCCAACCGAGCAGCACATCAGCCGTAACCGTCTCGGCGCTGAGTCGCTCGACGAGCCTGATCACGGCGTCAACGACCTCGGGACGTGCCGCGATCCCCCGGCCGAAGCCGGCCAGGCGTTCGAGCTCCTGGTCCCAATCGAGAACCAGCCGGTCGATGTAGTCGACCTGGTCCTCCGCGACCGCGCGCGCCCGTTCCGCCAATACCTGGTACTGGAGCCGGGCAACGTTGATCGCCTCAGATCGGGTCATCTCGAACATGGGAACGGGCCTCTCCTTGCTGGCGGTGGCTCGGAGTCGTTGGAGCGCCAAGGAGTCCGGGGGATCGGTGGACGCGAACACTCGGGGTTGGCTAGCCGCTCGTCAAGAGGAATCTCGGACAACTCACGTGACATCTGGACTATAGCGGCGAGCAGCGGACAGTGTCGGTCACGTCGCAGACGGAGGCTGCCCTAGTTCGGCGCCCGCCCCTCGGCCAGATCGAGCAGGCACCTGGCCATCTCGCGTACGACGTCGACGTCAACCGCTTCAAGGTCGGCGACGACCTCTTCATCGCGGCGCGACCCCAGAGGCGAGGCCGGCGCCCGAATGCTGTCGGATGGCTGCCGCGGACGCGACGACACCGACGCCGACAGCGACCGCCACGCAGGTGCCCTAGGCCGTCGACGAGCCCGGAGCGCGACTTCACGCCGTTGAAGGCGAGCCGGATCCTGGCCGGCTTCTCGCCGTCATCCAGGCTGAGCCGGATGGGAGACCACGCTGAACCACTGGTGGGTGAGCGGCCCGCCAGGAAGACGTTCAGCTGATTGGACGTTTAGGTCATCAAGCCACGACCGGCCCCGTTTTGCGGCCGGCCGAGGATTAGTTTCGTCGGCGAGCCTTAAGCCCTTTGGGCGTTTGGGCTGGGAGCTTGGGGGGAGACCTGTCATGCCGCCCGGACGTCACGCATCCGGGTTGCGAGCGACGCCACCTGCGCTAGGATCCGGTCGGGCGGCAAGCCCAGATCCAGCGGCACGAGGTTCAGCCGCTTACCCAAGTGGACCACCTCGTAGTGCGTCGCGGCTTCGCGCCCGGCCGCGTACACCAACATCCCGCTCGGCAGACCCGTCGCGATCGCGTAAGCCGTGATTTGGTAGAGGTCCGCGTTCGGGTACGCATCGACACGGACGCGTTTGTACTTGGCGTCGCCGACGAAGAGGCATCGGTCGCCGGACCACAGCGAGATGTCTGGTTTCAGGACGATCCGCTCCGCCGAGTCCAGGAACAGCCGCTTGCCACTGGCACCCTGCACCAGGACCCGTGCCGAGACGCCGAGAGCGTCGCGCAGCGCCACGACAAGGAAGTCCTCGAAGACCTTGTTCATGTCGATGAGGAAGGCCGACGCCGCCACGCCTCCCGCCCCGAGATCGAACGAGACACCCGAGAGGATCAGGCGGGCGAGGCCGATCGCGCCGCGGTAGTGCTCGCTCCGGCGATCGAAGAGCACCGGCGGCACCCGACGAGGGTCGTAGTCGACGACGCGGACGTTCTCGAGGCGCCCGTCCAGGGCACCCAGCGGCCAGCGGCCGCGGTCGTCCCGGAAATGCAGCCGCAGCAGGCGGTGGATGGCCGCTCGGAGGATGCGGTTGTGCTCGATGTCCTCGGTGTAGTCGTCGTAGCTGACCTCGATCGGCGGGACGGTGCCGAAGCGGGTCCGGATCTGGTCACCGATGCGCCACCGGCCGCGCAGCGTGGTCAGGGCGTCGTCCTCGGTCCGGTAGCCCTGCAGTACGCCGCGGCGGAACGCCTGTCGCAGACGGTAGGTGAAGGCGGGCACGATGGCCTCGAGGACGGACTCCGCCTCTGCGAGCGGCACGGGTTCATCCCTCCAGCGACCCTGGCCGACCGCGTAGGAGATAAGGAACAGGACGCGCTCGATGGGCAGCTTGGGCCGGATGAGCAGCTCAAGATCGTCCGAGAGATGGATCGCGCCCACCGACGACCCCGGCGTGAGGTCGTAGGCTCCCTCGCGACCGATGGCCGGGACGAGCGCGACCGAAGGCGCGACGCGCCGGAGCTGGTCGCGCTGCGCCAACGTGAGCTCGACCGCGGGAGCCGGCTCGTATTCAGTCAGTGCCAGCTGCATCGGCATCGACGGCTTCCACCGGCTGGCTCGGCGCCGCTGCGGCAGAGACGCCGGACATCAATCGGTCGAGAGCGAAGTCAGCAAGGCGGTCCGGCTCGTCGAAGAAGTGGTCTTCGAGGTAGGGCATGATCTCGTGCTTCCAGATCAGCCCGAGGCGCGCCTCGTCGAGGCCCGAGACGAGGAAGAAGCTGGGGCCGATGGCGCCGTTGCGATCGGCCAGACGCGCGTTGGCGAGATCGACCACATCGGCTACCCAGGCCATCTCCTTGGCATGGCGCTCCAACCAGCGGACCAGGAGCCCGGCGATGGGCGGTCGGTCGGGGAAGAAGGGGACGAAGGCGAAGCGGCGCCGGAGGGCGGCGTCAAGCAGGGCGATGGAACGGTCGGCCGTGTTCATGGTGCCGATGATGCGGAGGTTGCCGGGCATCACGAACCGCTCCGGCGAGTACTGGAGATCGATCGCCTCGTCCCGGTATTCGAGCAGGAAGTACAGCTCGCCGAGAACCTTGGCCACGTTGCCGCGGTTCATCTCGTCGATGACCAGCACGTGCAGGTGGGCCGGGTCATCCGACGCCGCCTTGGCCATCCGCCGCAGCGGCCCGGGTACGAGCTCGAACGTCGCTTGGCCGCCGACCAGCCGCGGCCGGTAACCCTCGACGAAGTCCTCGTAGGCATACGCCGCGTGGAACTGGACCAGGCGCACCCGGGCATGATCGCCCGCCAGTGTCTCCGCGAGACGCTTCGCTACGAACGTCTTGCCAGTGCCCGGCGGTCCGTAGAACACGAGCTGCTTCTTGGCCTCGAGGAGCGCCGCGATCTCCACGAGCTGCTCCTCATCGATGAGCAGATCCTCGGCGAGGAAAGCCAGACTCGGTGCGCTCACCGCGGCCGTCGGCGCTGTGACCGGTTCGGGCTCCTCCCCATCCTCATCCTCCGCCGGCGGCGGAGCTGGCGCTCCCTTCCGGTACAGCTCGATGGCGGCACGGTCCTCCTCGGGCCAGTCGGCCGGGACGTCGCCGTTCGTGACCGACCAGACGACCGATTGGGCGTCGAGCCGGTCGCGCAGGGTCAGGCCCCCCGATGCGGCGTGCGCCAGCACGGCGTCGAAGAAGGCCAGTGCCTGTCGGTAGCGAGCGACCTCCTCGGTCTCCGAAGCTCCGAAGCCGGTCAGCTGATACGCATGCTGGAGCGGCGTGGGGCGGTATGGCGGGTGGCGATAAGGATCGGCCGCCATGAGCAGGACCGAGCCCAGCGCGACCCGCTGGCCCGGGGTGCGGACGGCATCCTTCGGAAGGTGGCCTAGGAAGGTGGCCAGGGCATCGAGCGGATCCTGGCCATCCTCCCAGACCGCTGCAAGGGTGGCCTGGGCAGCGTCTGGCTCGCGCTGGGCCCACTTCAGGAACGTATCCTTCTCGCGCCAGCCCACGAGGTTGCTGTCTCGGCTCCGGAGAGCAGCATCGAGCGGCCCCAGCCAGTCCGGACCGTCGCTCACAATGACCTGGCGGGCCGGCGTCAGCGCCTCGACCAGGCGAAGCTTGTAGTCACGTTCCCAAGCGTCGAAGTCGGGCTCCTCATGGTAGCGACCGGCCCAATACAGGAATGATGCCCATCGGTTCTGCTCGGGCTTCCACATGGCCATGACGGGGATGGTCCAGTAGAAGTCGAGGCCAGCGCCGAAGCGCGCCTCCAGCCGAGCGCGGATTTGCGCGATGCGGCGGTCGACGTCGGGTACGTCATCGGCCACTAGACTCGCGAAGGCTTGGGCGAGCGTCCACTTCTCGTTGCGCGAGAAGACACGCTCGAACGCGTCGGGATGGACGAGATGGAGAAGCGCCTCGCGGGCATAGGTGCCGCCCCCGGTGGTGGGGACGCTCTCGACCAGCGACTTGAAAGCCGACGGATCCGATATTGCGCGTTCACACTCCTCGGCCGGCAGCCGCTTCCAGGCGAGCCCGAGCCGAACGAAGTACGACACGCTCGCCCACTTGAACGTGTTGAACCCGACGCCACCGCCACCGATGCCCGCGTCAAGGGCCACGGCGAGGTCATCGGGCAGCTCGACCGGCGTCGACGCCCAGCTAAGCACCTCGCGGATCCGCTGGCGCTTCGTATCGCCGGTGACGTTGCCCCATGCCGGCAGGTAGTAGACGTACAGAATCTCGCCCATCAGCTGGATGGCCTCGGAAGACGCGCCGCCGATCTGGACGTGCAGCTTGTCTTCGAAGCTGCCCTCGCCCGGGTCCGGGGCCCGGACGTAGAGACGGTCGAGCTCGTCCAGATAGGTCAACGACCAGATGGCACGGCCCGGCGTGAACAGCGAGTCGTCGTTCCGCAGCGCGCGCTCGACGAAGCGCTCGGCGATCGCATAGGTCCCGGCCAGGTGCTCGAGGTCGTGCTTAGCCATGCCACCCGCCGAGCGTTCTTGCCGGCCGGACCTGCGACATCGCAGCGGCCATCATGGGCGCTCCTGCAGCCCGGCCCGAGCGACCAGTTCCTCTTGGAGCCTGGCCCCGAACGGACCGAGCGCGCCACGAAGTGCCTCGGAAGGCGAGCCGCCAACGCCGACCTCGGGGACGTCGGCAAGGTCGGCGACGGCCAGCCAACGGCCGTCGAACTCGCGCAAGCGGGCGTCGATCCAGAAGTCCAGCGCGGGATGGGTCAGGCGGAGGTTCTGCATCAAGCGATGGTAGACGGGCGGCCCGGCGGCGACATGCCCTCTGAGAAGCCTGGTCGAGGCCTACTCGTTGGGCTACCCCTCGGGGACGGAAGGGCCGGGTCCTCCCGGCGGGCACCATCGAGCACGACTTCGAAAGCACCCAGAACAGCCTGCCCACGGGCTGGGCGTGGACAACGCCCCGACTACGTGGGACCCCAACCACAGCTTCCCGGCCTTGCTCATCGTCGATTGCGTCGAGAGCAAGCAGTACCAGCTCAAGTACAACCTGGCACCGGGATTGGCCAACGTGGGCCTCTGGGTGAAGGTCGGCGCCGCCAACACGCGCGATCCCAAGGGGGCAACGTGCGCCTGTACCTCTACAACAGCGACGAGTCGGCCGGCCGGGCCATCGAGTACCACGGCACCCCCGAGATCCGCGCTCTCTACGACCGCCAGCGCGGAGTCGGTCTGGCAGGCCGGGGTCGCCTGGCTGGTGCCCCGGATCATCTACCTCGGGATCTCCCGCAAGACCTCGGACAACACGTGGCGCGCCTACGTCTCCAACGACGGTGTGTTCTGGCGCATGTTCGCGGGGCCACGGCACACAGCCTCACCATCGACCACATCAACCTGAAGCTCCTGTCCGACAGGAGCGAGCGCGCTCGCCAGGGGGTCGACTGGATCCGCAGCAGGGCGGATCTGCTGCTGCCGTCGAGGCCGTTCAGCTGATTGATTGGATTGGCGCGGCAGCCATCGGGGGATTGGCGACCGTTGGGGTCGCGATCGGGAAGCGAGGGTCGGGCCTTGCTCGGCGCCATGCGGGGCGAATCCGTTCCGCCTCCGCCGCCTGTAGGTGATGCCTGGCCGCGGCTGTGCCACCCGAGCTGACGCGGCGTGCCGTAGCCTGAGGCCAGTCAAATCGTAGGGTACGGAGAACCGTGGCCGTAACGATCGAGGAGCACGACGCCGTTTTCAATCCTCCCGCATGGCTCGGTTCGCTCGAGCTGTTCGCGGGGGCGGGCGGTCTGGCGCTTGGACTCCAGCGAGCAGGCTTCTCCCCACAGGCTGTAGTCGAACTTGATCGTCGCGCCGTCGAGACGCTCCGCGTGAACGGGTCCACTTCCGGTCCCGCTGGCGTTGAGTGGCCGGTGCTTCAGGCCGACGTCCAGACGCTCAGTTTCGAGGAGTTTCGGGGCATCGACCTCATTGCCGCAGGCCCTCCATGTCAGCCGTTCAGCATCGGCGGTCACCGCCGAGGGCGACACGACGACAGGGACCTCCTGCCGGAAGCGCTTCGCGCGATTCGCGAGGCGAAGCCGAAGGCATTCTTGATCGAGAACGTCCGGGGTCTTACGTTCCCGGCCGCGAGCGAGTATCTCAACTACACAGTCGCGCAGCTTCGGACGCCGAGCCTGACGGTAGACGGCCTTAACGAGCCCTCGCACATCAGGCGACTTCGCGAGGTCCCCGGTGCCGAGCGCGAGTACCGAGTCGTCTGGCGGCTGATCAATGCGGCGGACTACGGTGTACCCCAGCAACGGGTCCGACTAGTCATCATCGGCATTCGCGCGGATCTCCGCGAGTGGTCATGGCCCACTGTCACGCACGGTCGGCGCGCGCTGATGAAGGCGCTCGACGGGGAGGCATATTGGGATCGACACGGCGTCACGGCCGCGATTCGCGAGCGGAACCGGGTTGTCACGCGCGCGACCAAGGGCGCCCTGCTTACGGGTACAGACAACGCACAAGTACCGTGGGTAACGGTTCGGGACATGACTCGACGCCTCGGGGAGCCTGGGTCCGAACCCGCCGACCCGCAGCACCAACTGATACCGGGCGCCCGGCTCTACAAGAAGCATCAGGGAAGCTTGCTGGATTGGCCAGCCAAGACCGTAAAGGCCGGCGTCCACGGTACGCCCGGCGGCGAGCACATCGTGCGGCTCGATGACGGTTCACATCGCTATTTCACCGTCCGGGAGTGCGCGGTCCTTCAAGGATTCCCTACGGACTATCAGCTCCCGTCGCTGCGCTCGGTCGCTCTTCGACAGCTCGGCAACGCCGTACCCGTCGATTTGGCTGAGGCGCTAGGGCGCCAGCTCGCGTTGCTGATTCGGCAGCCCGCGGAGGAAGAAGGATGACGGTCGAGCGTACCGGTCGCATGGTCAACATCACGCCTAAACCCCGGATCCTGAAGGTCCTCTCTCGAATCGAGTTCGACCCGTGGCAGTGCATCTCAGAGCTGGTCGACAACAGCTTCGACGAGTTCATCGACATCCAGCGTACGGAGCCACACTGGAACGAGCCTTTCGAGGTCGCCGTATCGCTTCCCAGCCAGACGTCGATCGGTCAAGCGGACGCTTCCGTCGTCGTGAGTGACAACGGCCGTGGCATGACGCTCGACCGCGTGACCGAGGCCGTGAGCGCGGGCTTCTCGGGCAACGACCCCGTGAGCAAACTGGGCCTCTTTGGCATGGGCTTCAACGTCGCCACGGCTCGGATCGGTTCCGTAACTCGCTTCCTAACCACTCGGGAAGGAGAGGCCGAGTGGGTGGGCGTCGAGATTGACCTCGATGCGATTAGGGAGGGGTACGAGGTTCCCGAGATAACGCTCGCGAAGGATTCGCCAAGCCAGCACGGAACTCGCGTGGAGATTGGCAGCCTGGAGCCATTCGCACAGTGGTTCAGCCGACCCGGGAATCAAAGCAAGCTCCGGGAAACCCTCGGAAGCGTGTACTCGTACTTGCTGACCGACAAGGGCTACCGCCTACTCGTGAACGGAATCAGCGTGAAGCCTTACCGGCATTGTGTGTGGGGTCGGGAGCGATCCGTCACTCGCGACGGCGAGGTAATCCCTGCGATCATCGACATCGACCACGACTTGGGGGAACGCGCCGTATGCCGAGAATGCGGCCTCTGGCAGGACCCCGACAACGCCGAGTGCGAGGAGTGCGGTTACGTCGATCTCGAGGTTCGGCCTCGCCGGATAAGGGGTTGGCTCGGCGTCCAGCGATACCTCGACCCCAAGGAATACGGGGTCGACTTCCTGCGAAACGGGCGGAAGATCCTCCGCTTTAACAAGACCGTGTTCCAGTGGCGAGACCCGGATGATCCCAGCGCCCAAGGCGACATCGAATACCCGATCGAGGTACCGAACAATCAGGGCCGTATCGTCGGCGAAATTCACCTCGACCACGTTCAGGTGACCTATACGAAGGATTCATTCGACACGGGCGACCGTAGCTGGCGCAAAGCGATGGAACTGGTTCGCGGCGCCGGGCCCCTTCTCCCGCGCCGCGCCGCGGAACTGCGGTACGAGCGCAATGACTCCCCACTGGGTCGATTGCACCGCGGCTATCGGCGAAACGACCCCGGCTCGAACTACCTGACTCCGGGGAATGGCAGAGTCCGATTCGACAATCGCGAGTGGGACAAGCGGTTTCAAGCTGGGGATCCCGAGTACCAAGACGACACGAGATGGTGGGACGGGGTCGTTGAGCACGACCGACTCGTCGCCGAGGAGAAGCAACGAAAGATTGAGCGCGATCAGGCGGCCGCCGCTCGAACCGCCGACCCCACCCGTGAGTTCAGCGAGGAGCGCCCCGCGCTGCCGGACGAGAACGCGCAGACCGCCGCCGAACAGGAATCGAGGGAGGCCGGGGACACATCATCGGAGCATCCAAGGACGGAAGCGGAGCTCGTTGAATATCTCGCCGGCCTGGGGTCTCCAATCCCCGAGCTGAACACTGAGTTCACGGCGACCGGCGTGCCAGGCCGGCCCGTCCGGCTCAACGCTTGGCGCGTCCGCGGCGAGGCTCTCAAGACACCGGAAGGGAGGCGAATACCGGTCTGGCTGGTCGGTGGCAGGGGCGGGTCGATGAGCGCCTTCGCCGACGCCGACCATCCTTACTTCCAATCCTTCGCGGACGATCCGGCTGACCTAATCCTCATCGAGCTCGCCCAGCACTTGCTGATGAGAGCGCAAGGTTCATCCACGGTCATCAGCGCCGTGTACGCGGAACTGAAGGACCGATATCTCAACACTCACGCCGTCGACCGAAACCGACTCATCGCGGAAGCGACCCAGGTATTGCGCGACATCCAGGAGCGAATGGTCTCTTGTGTGTCCGACAACCCCACACGGCCTTGGCTCAACGCATTGAACGACGCCGAGCGCTACCTCACCGGAGATCGCATTACCGAGAACTACAAGACGGCCGACGTGGACTCCGTCGTCGAGCGCGGCGAATATCTGCCCTTGATCCCTCCGGCCGTCGTCGCTCGCGTCGTCGAGGAGTGGCCTGAGGCATTCTTTGACGGTCGGCTGTTCGTGGCACCCTACACGGACGTCAAGAGCGCCTCGGCTCGACGGCAAACGGTCGCCGGTGTGACCGGGTACCTGGACGACGTCGCCTGGCTCGCGAGCGTCCCTTCGAGCCCGTCCAAAGAGCAACTACTCCGCGCTTCCCTCAGCCTGCGTCTGATCCCCGAGGCTCTCGCACCGGAGTGACGTCGGCGACCGCGTCGTTTCTGAGCAAGAACCGATTGAATCGGCTGAACCCTCGCCGATTGCTTCGGGCAACTGAGCGCCTTCTGTGGCATCTCGGGTTTGACGACGTTCGGAATATCGACGGTCCAGGCGACGAGGGTGGAGACTTGCTGGCGCTTCGATCCAGTCTTCGGTGGATCTTCCAGTCGAAATGGACAACATCACCCACAATCGATGCCAGCGCCGTTAGGCAGGTGGACGCAGCAAAGGCTTTCTACTTGGCGGACCGCGCGGTCGTGGTCACGAATGCGCGTGCGGGGCGGGTGGCCGTCGAGCACCAGCAGAGACTCGCGACGGTCGGGGTCCGTGTCGACTTCTGGGACGAGCGAGCCTTGGTCAAGTTCGGCGAGGAGGTAATTCCCGAATTCGTCCCCGCAAGGTATGAGCTGCGTACGTATCAGCGCGACGCAATCCAGGCGACAGCCGCCGGGCTCCGAGACGAGAATCGAGCGCTGATCATCATGGCGACGGGCCTTGGCAAGACCGTCGTTGCAGGCGAGGTCGTTGCCCGGACGTTCGAGCTCCTCCCGGCGGCCCGCGTGCTGATCGTGGCCCATAGCACGGACCTCATCGCACAGCTTGAGCGCGCACTCTGGCGCCACATCCCCAAGGCCGTTCCTACGAGCCTCCTATCCGCGACCGACCAACCGGAGGAGCTCGAAGGCCTGATTTGTGCCACCGTTCAGGCCGCAGCTGCCGCCGTAGGTAAGGGATGGCGACCAGACCTCGTGGTTGTCGACGAGGCGCATCACGTTTCCGAGGATGGGATGTTCCAGCGCCTGCTCGACGAACTCGAGGGGACGCCTATGCTGGGTCTCACTGCGACCCCCTGGCGCGGGGACGGCTACGACATCACGCGGCGGTTCGGCGATCCCGTCTTCACGATGGGAATCGTCGACGGGATGGCGCAGGGTTACCTGGCGCAAGTCGACTACCGAATGTATGTCGACGAAATCGATTGGTCGGTGGTGACGGAGGCCAGTGAACACGCGTTGACCGTTCGTGATCTCAACGCCCGGTTGTTCCTCCCGCAGCGCGACGAAGCTGTGATCGACCAGCTCCGCGACGCATGGAGCACGGTCGTCGACCCGCGCGCCGTGGTCTTCTGCCGGACGATCGAGCACGCCGAGGACGTCGCGCGGCTCTTGCGCAGCGCCGGGTGGCGGCGCGCCGTCGCCCTCAGCACTCGTCAATCGAGGCGAGCCCGGGACCTTCTCCTCAGCGAGTTCCGCGACGGGCGCGTGCCTGTCGTGACGGCCGTCGACATCTTCAACGAGGGGGTCGACGTGCCCGACGTGAACGTCCTCTGCTTCCTTCGTGTCACCCACAGCCGGCGCATCTTCGTCCAGCAGCTGGGACGAGGGCTTCGACTGAGGCCAGGCAAAGAAAGCGTTCGTGTCCTTGACTTCGTGTCGGACGTCCGACGTGTCGCTGCTACGCTCGAGATGCAGCGGTCACTCGATCGCTGGGGACGGAGTGACATCGAGCGCCTGACGATACCCAACGCCTCCTTCTCGTTTTCGGAACCATCGATCGGCAGCCTTCTCCAGGAATGGATTCAGGATGCGGCTGCCCTTGAGGATGCGGACGAGGAGGTTCGGCTCCAGTTTCCAGAGGGACTGGTGCCGACGTGAGTCGCTTCGTGCCGACGGCCATCCGCGAGAGGATCGTCGCGGTCATCGCGGGCGAGGCCATCGGCTGGGAGCATCTGCCGCAAGCTGACAAGACCGCAATGCTCGGCCGGTGGGTCATCCGTGCCGATGTGGGCGGAGCATTGCGGCCGCTCCTGGGAACTGACGCCGAGGTCCGGATGTGGATCAAGGACGTGGCGCTCAAACGCCGCGCACGCGCCTTGCTCCCGACAGCGGATGCGGTGGCGCGGGCTGCGCTTGGTGACGACGCACGAATCAGGCCGAAGAGCGCAGGCATCAAACCGGCGCATTGCATCGCCGCTACGGTGGATGGGTCGGTCTATCTGTGCTGGGATCGTGCCGTAAACGCCAAGCACCTTGTTTGGGCGGCGATGTTGGCAAGAGACGACCAGCCACGATTCCCATCGAGTGATGGTTGCTCTGATTGAATCGGCTCCGTCACTAACTCCACTGAGTGATCGCGCACGGCTCGAACGGATCGCGGGCCGGTGTGGGGTCGAAATCAGGTGGATCGAGCTCTGAACTATGCCCGACATCGTCGACGCAGTCACTCGCAGTCGCATCATGCGTCGAGTCCGGTCGAAGAACACCGGCCTCGAGATGCGACTACGGCGCGCCCTTTGGCAAAGAGGCGTCCGTGGGTACCGATGTCATATGCGAAGCATAGCCGGGGTACCGGACATTGCATGGCCCGGGCTCCGCCTAGCAGTCTTCGTTGACTCGGCCTGGTGGCACGGGCACCCATCCCGGTACGTTGAAGGAAGACTACCGCCAACATGGGACCGCAAAATCGCCAGCAATCGAGTCCGCGACGAAACGGTAAACCAACTGCTGGCGACCGAAGGGTGGAGTGTGGTCCGTGTCTGGGACTTCGAACTGGCCAACGACCTGGACGCGACGGCGGGTCGCATCGCTGCGGCGCTCTCAGAGGCGCGCCGAAGGCGGCATTGAGGTCACGTGGACTAGGGCATCGTCGGACCATCGGATGCGCTCTGGGCCGCCTGGAAGGGCTGGTGCGAGGACCAGTCCCACCACCACGGCACCAAGCAGACCTTCGGTCGCGACCTCCGGGCAGCCGTCCCTGGGCTCTGCCGTGCGAGGCCGCGCGGCAAAGGCAGCAGGGACTACGTATATGAAGGCGTCGGCCTCGCGGTGGAGGAAAACAATGCCGCGGACCATGGACCTAGTGGACCGCCCGGCCATCCCGACGAGGCTGGTCCACATGGTCCATGGACCAATCCATTGTTTCACCAGTGCCGTTCCGACCAAGACCTGGAGCCGGATCCTGAGTTGCCCGCCAACGACGACGGCTGGGCGGACGACGGGCCGACGCTCGGTTGGAAGGGGATCGCCTGGTCCGAGCCGACGGGTGGAGCCGTATGACGAGAGCGGCGGTGCAGCCAATCCCGCGCCGGGAGCTCGTCACGGTCATGGCCTACCTCGACGCCGGCTCCCACAAGGCCGCCGCGCAACGGCTCGGTATCGCCGAGTCGACGTGTCGTCAGAGGGTGTCCCTGCTCATGCATCGAGTCGGCGCGCGCAATGTCGCGGAGACCGTATGGATGCTCAGGGATCAGCTCGAGATCGAGGCACGGTGCCAGGCCAGACTTGGACTCTGATGCCCGCGCCTCGTCTTCGACCCGGGTAGGTCAACCGATATCAAGAAAGCCTGACCGCCGGTAGTGCATCATTTCGAGCCGATGACCGTTACTGGCAGAGCGAAGCCATCACGGCTCCCGGACCATCGTGCCTGGAGGCTCCCGATGCCCAAACGGCGACGGGTGTATCGAAGCGCCACTATCGCCACGACCACGTCGTCCAGCGGGCCGAGCACGGGGATGAACTCCGGGATGAGGTCGATGGGGCTCACGATCCATACCATCAGACCTGCCAGCACGATCCGCACGTCGAGCGGCTTGGAGCGGTCCGTGATGAGCGAACGCAAAAGGCGAAGCAGGTCCGGGATCACGCGGACGACTTCGCGGGCCGAGACACCCCTCGGCCGGAAGGCCCAGAACAGGACGAGCAGGACCGCCCATAGCGCCGCCAGCCCGACCACGATGCCTACGATGAGACCAGGATCCACCGCTCGACGTTGACACACTCAGTCGAGCAAGGCGGCCATCTCCTTACACCGTCAACGCGGTGCTCGAGGCGGCGATCATCGGCTCGACGGTGCTCATCGCCACGCTGACCCTCGGAGCTTTCGGTGGCGGCGGTCGCGGGCAGGTGAACCTCGTGCCGTTCCGA
>Ga0136617_10000902_pt1 | contig 25928 bp, 23 predicted proteins | sample AntDrymUQ3222106_2_FD_129672 | JGI IMG/M metagenome (GOLD analysis project Ga0136617, IMG submission 129672) | Polar desert sand microbial communities from Dry Valleys, Antarctica - metaG UQ322 (21.06) | ecosystem: Environmental > Terrestrial > Soil > Desert | place: Antarctica: Dry Valley...
CACGAGAACGTCGAACAAACGGATCGGGTCCTGGGCGGTGAGGAACCGGGCTACAGCTACGCCCGCTACGGCAACCCGACAGTTACGGCCTTCGAGGAGGCGATAGCTTCACTAGAGGGCGGAGGGCGGGCGTTCGCCTTTGCCTCCGGGATGGCGGCGATGCACGCGGCGCTGATGGCAGCGGAGGTCGGCAACGGGGCGACGGTGCTCGCGGCCGAGCAGCTCTACGGCTCGACCGCCACGCTCCTGGTACAGGTCTTTGGCGCAGGCGGTGCGGAGACGCGCTTCGTGGACGTCTGCGACCTATCAGCGGTCGAGAAAAAGGTCGAAGAGCTAAAGCCGCGCGCCGTGGTGATCGAGACGATCTCCAACCCGCTCTTGCGCGTCGCCGACGTGCCGCGGATAGCGGAGATCACACGCGCGGCCGGCTCCACCCTGATAGTGGACGCCACCTTCGGAACCCCCTACCTCCAACGTCCCCTGGAGCTCGGGGCGGACATCGTCGTCCACAGCGCGACCAAGTACCTCTCCGGCCATGGCGACCTGACGGCAGGACTCGTGGTCGCCGATGCTCCCTACGATGGCGCGCTCGGAGAGATCCGCAAGCTCGTCGGCGGCATCATGGCCCCCTTCGAGGCCTGGCTCGCCCTGCGAGGACTCAAGACGCTGCCCCTGCGGATGGAGCGTCAGTGCGAGAACGCGAGAGTCATAGCGGCCCGCCTCGCCAGTCACCCGAAGATAGCAAAGGTCAACTACCCGGCCGCCAAGGACCACCCGGACAACGAAGTCGCCCGCCGCGTCCTCTCCGGCGCTGGCGGCCTCGTCTCCTTCGAGCTGGCCGTGGACGACCCGGAAGGAAACCCCGAGAAGAGCCGTAAGGCAGCGTTCCGCTTCCTCAACGCGCTCGAACTCTGCGTAAAAGCCCCGAGCCTCGGCGACATCTACACCCTTGCCATTCACCCGGCTACCGCCTCCCACCGGGAACTCTCCCCATCGAGAAGAGCGCGACTCGGGGTCAAGGAGAACCTCATCCGACTGTCTCTGGGTATCGAGCACCCGGACGACATCATCGAGGACATAGAGCAGGCGCTAGAGAAGGCGTAGTAACGGAGCGCGCGATGTGCGGCGAGATTATAGACCGTCACCAGCCGGGAGAGGGCGAGTACGTCCTTGATACCCAGACGGTTCGCGCCTTCGTGCACGGCAGCCGGGAGATCATCGCCCGCGCCAGTACCCCGGAGGAGGCCGTCGAGAGAATCCGTCCGCTCTTCTCCAGGCTCCTGGCCGGGGAGGGTTGGCTCCCGGACGAGTACCAGGCTCCGGCGCCGGAGAGCGGGATGGGCGGTGGGATCGGCCAGTGGCTCCTCTTCCGCTCCGCCGCCCGTGACCTGTGCCTCTTCGCACTCGTGGTGCCACCCGGCGCGGCGACGCCCGTCCACGATCACCTCGCCTGGGGCCTCGTTGGCCTCTACAGTGGCGAGCAAGAGGAGACGGTCTTCGCCCGCCGCGACGAGGAGGTGCCGGTCGGCGAGAACGAGGACCTCGTCGTGAAGCTGCGGCGCACGGTGTATCCGGGCGACTTCTACGCGCTACTGCCGCCCGAGGGCGACATTCACCGCGTCCGCACGACCTCGTCCGGGACCTCCGTCTCCATCCACCTGCTCGCCAACGATACCGGCTGCGTCTGGCGCCACTCCTACGACCCCGAGACCGGCGCCGTCTCCCCCTTCCGCAGCGGCTACGTCAACCGGCCCTGCGAACCTGATGGCCGTTGACCCATCAGTGCCCCGCCTCCGGCTCGCTCTCTAGCGTCCCCGGATCTGGGTCACGGACGGGTGGAAGAAGAGGTCCAGGAACCAGTCCGCCGCAATTCGGGCGCGGTTCTCGGGGCTCTCTAGCTTGAACAGGTAGGCGGCGCGCCAGAAGAGGGCCGCCGGGAGGCCCTTGAACTTCACGCCCATAACCTCGTTCACGGCAAACTGGCTCCCAAGCTCTACCAGTTGGCCCATCGGCTCGTACTCGAAGGGGGCGAGATCTTCTCCGTCGATGGTAGCGAGGATGTTCTTGGCCAACGCTTCGCCCTCCTGGACCGCCGCCTGGGCGTTCGGGGGGACCGGTTCCCCGTCTTTGTCCACGTTCGCCGCGCAGTCGCCGATGGCCCAGACCTTCGCGTGGCCGGACACCCGCATGTAGCGATCCGTTTCGAGGCCCTTCTCGCCCTTTTGCGGGAGGTCCAGGTCCTCGACCTTCACGCTCGCGCGGTTGCCGGCGGTCCAGACGACGTTCTCGGTCTCTATCTCCTGGCCGTCGTCCAGGATCACCCGGTCAGCCGTGACTTCCTTTGCCCGGACGTTGTTGATGACCTCGACCTCGAGCTCCTCCAGGTGCCGCCGTGCGGCCCGCCGGAGCACTTCGTCCAGCTCTTTGAGGATCTCTTCGTTCGAGTCGACGAGGACTATGCGCATCCTGTTCAGGTCGATGTTCGGGTAGTCGGGATGAAGGGTCTTGTGCGCCAGGGCGTGTAGCTCCGAGGCTATCTCCACCCCGGTGGCGCCGCCCCCTATAACGACGAAGGTCAACTTCGATTTCGGGATCTCGCCCTTGTCCGTGTCTTCATCGCGGGCCAGGGTGAACTCTTCGAAGCGTTCGATCACCCGGTTGCGAATGCGTTCCGCGTCCGTGAGTCCTTTCATGCTGATGCTGTGCTCCTCGACCCCCGGTATACCAAAGAAGGCAGGGTCAGCGCCCAACGCGAGCACCAGGTGATCGTAGGGAACCTCCGACCCTTCACTGGTCCTTACGCTCTTCTCCTCGAAATCCACGCTCTCTAGCTCCGTCCGCCGGAAGCTCGCTCCGAACTGGATCAAGGCGCGCCTGAGAGGCTGCGCGACGTTCTTGGTCTCCACGTCGCTGCTGATGATCCCGGCCACCATCGGCCAGTACGTGAAGAAGTTCTCCTTGTTGATAACCATGACGCCAACGTCGTTGCGGTCGCTGACCTTCTCGCAGAGAGCCTTGGCTACCGAGAACCCCGCGAACCCACCACCGACGACGAGCACCCGGTTCGGGAACTCCCTGTAAGGCGCCCGCTCCCACGGGTCCTTCATCGGATGCGGCTCAGACCTCACGAATCTCCTCAGGCCTTCCACGGCGACGGCGCCGCAGGCCACCGCGAGCCCCCCCTTCAGCAGCTTATTCAAAACGCTTCCCCAATCACTCGCAATGCCCTTGTAGACCGCTCCGCCCTCTGTTCGTAGCTACCTATTTTAGGGGATGTCTAGCTGATCGCCCCGGCTAGCCGGCCAACTGCCGCCGCAGCTCCTCCGGGTCCGTGGTCGGACTCTGGCAAGCGTAGTTCACGCAGACGTAGGCGGTGGCCTTGCCGTCACGCGCCGGACGTTCGGCGAGGAGCGGTATCGACTCCGCCGCCGCCTCGTCGCTTTCGACGCGGCCCGCGACCACCTTGTTCGGGAGGTAGTCCGAGTAGACGGCGCTTATCAGGGCCTTCGTGTCAGGCGCGTCCGGGGACCAAACCAGGGCGATCTCGTACGGTGTGGAGAGGTGGAAATCGAGCGCCGAGAGGAGCCGCCCGAAGCCGCCGGGGACCTGGGCCATACCCCCGCTCAGGTTTTCGAGGACGGCCGCGGCCTTCTCCCGGTAGTCCTCGCGGTCGAGGAGCACCGAGAGCCTCAGAAGAACGTCCACGGCGACCGAGTTGCCCGACGGCGAGGCGTTATCGTAGACGTCGCGCGGGCGGGTGACGAGTTCCTCGTGATCGGCGGCCGTGTCGTAGAAGACACCCTTCTCCACATCCCAGAAGAGTTCGAGGATAGCGTCGGCGAGCGTTACGGCTTCCTCAAGCCAGCGCGTCTCGAAGGTCGCCTCGTAGACCTCCACGAGCCCGTCGGCGACGCAGGCGTAGTCTTCGAGGTAGCCATTGAACCTGGCCCGGCCATCCTTGTACGAGCGGCGGAGGCGGCCGTCGACCTTTAGCTTCTCCAAGATGAAGGCGGCGTTCTTCCTTGCTATCTCGCGGTAGTCCTCGCGGCCGGTGAAGCGGGCGGCGAGGGCGAAGGCGCGGAGCATGAGGCCGTTCCAGGCAGCGAGCACCTTCTCGTCTCGCCCGGGCCGCACCCGCTTCTCACGCTCCGCGAGGAGCCTCTCCCGAATGCCTACTATCCTCCGCCACAGCTCCTCCGGGCCGATCCCGAACTCAGCGGCGACGGCTTCGGGGGGGCGCGGGACGTTGAGGATATTCTTGCCCTCGAAGTTGCCGCCTTGCGTGACGTCCCAGAAGCGCGCCGCGAGCTTTGCTTCGTCCGGCTCCAGAACAGCCTCGATCTCTTGCGGCGTCCACACGTAGAACTTCCCCTCAACACCCTCAGAATCGGCGTCTTCGGCGGAATAGAAACCACCCTCGGGATCGGTCATGTCGCGGACGACATAGTCGAGCGTCTCCTCGGCGACCCGCAGGTAGAAGGCATTGCCGGTGGCCTGGTACGCCTCCAGATACAGCCGGGCGAGGAGAGCGTTATCGTAGAGCATCTTCTCGAAGTGCGGAACGAGCCAGTACGCATCCACCGAGTAGCGGGCAAACCCACCGCCGAGATGGTCATAGATGCCGCCGTTCGCCATCTGCCTCAAGGATAGCTCCACGCCGGAGAGCGCGGCCCTGTCGCCCGCCCTCTTGTAGTGCCGCAGGAGGACCTCCAGGTTCATCGTCTGGGGGAACTTCGGCGCGCCACCAAAGCCTCCTAATCGGTCGTCGACCTGCGCGGCCAGAGACGTCGCGGCGTGCGTCAGGAGGCCCGCGGAGATCTCGCTCTTTGGAATAGAGACGATGGCCGCTTCTTGCAGGAACTCGCGGACGGTCCCGGCGCTCTGTAGAACTTCGTCGCGGCGGTTCTCGTACGCATCGGCGAGGCTCAGGAGAAGTTGCTTGAACGAGGGCATGCCTCGGCTCGGGACGGGCGGGAAGTAGGTGCCGCCGTAGAACGGGGCGCCATCGGGGGTCATAAAGACCGTCATCGGCCAGCCGCCGTGGTGCGTCATCGCCTGGACGGCGGACATGTAGATAGAGTCGATGTCCGGGCGCTCCTCACGGTCTACCTTGATGTTGACGAAGTGCCTGTTCATGAGCTCCGCGGTCGCCTCGTCCTCGAAGGACTCGCGCTCCATGACGTGGCACCAGTGGCAGGCCGAGTAGCCGACGGAGAGCAGGATCGGCCTGTCCTCCACCCGTGCTCTCCCTAGAGCCTCCTCGCCCCACGGATACCAATCCACTGGGTTGTCCTTGTGCTGCAAAAGGTATGGGCTCGTCTCCCGCGCCAATCGGTTCGCCACTCTTCTTCTACCTCTCACTCAAACTACCACGGACATTACGGATGCACCCCACAACCTACCATACCGGGATCTTGTAGCTCTCTCTGCTCTCCATGTATGCCCGCAACGGGCGTCCCTTTAGGCATATCTACCGGAGCCATTCAAACCGGAAACCCCGGTGATCCGCCGGGCATAACCCCTAACAGGCGGAGGCGGACCCTCGAAAGAGTCCGCCTCCTCTCGCGGCTCTAGAGAGCCGGGATATTAGTGGATGTTTATACCCTCCCAAACGACTCGACGGACCAGCAGACCGCCAGCCACGAGCAGCGCGCCAGCGTCAAGCGCGAATACCGCCACGGCGCCGCTGGAGACACCACCCGTCGAAGGCAACTGAGCCCTGCGAGCAGGCGCGGGGGTAGGCGCCGGTGCGGTCTTGGGGGCGGGAGCCGGCGCGGCCTTCGGGCTGGGGCAGGCGCGGGAACGCGCGTGGCAGGTTTATTGGGGCGGGGAGAAAGAGTTGCCGCGGTCTGCCGTGAGTAAAACCCGTACACGAGGGAGGATCACTGCATATGTACTGCATGATGGGATTATAAAGAATCCGGTTGATCGCTTCGCATTTACGACGGCCAAAAGGCAAGGACCATCTTGGCCTCTGGATGCCGCCTCATCTAGAACGTGCCTCTCTTCGAGCGGATGCCGTATGAGTGGTAAGTGTGAAGCGTGGACGAAGTTTAGCGTCCGAGTATAGTGGGTAGGCGAAACTATGAAATAGAAGCACCTCAGGGGAGGTAGTAGCTATGTGCTACACCAATAGGGAATACGACAAAGAAGAGCGAGCGAGGAGCGGCGGGAGGAGTTGCGCAGGCAGCGTGCAGAGGAAGTTCGCAAGGCCCAAAAGAGGTTCGCTGATAGGGATAGAATGCTCGTAAAGAGTTAAAGCGCGACAAGAGGATACGAACAAAGGCCCCAGGTCGTCACCTCGGGGCCTTTGTTATCCTTGTGTTTCAGGGATGTTTGGAAGAGAGGAGCTATTTTGGATGCACAACTACTCGAACGCACGGCCCGGGAGCTTGTCCCGGAGAGAAAGGGTATCCTCGCCGCCGACGAGAGTATGGGTACTATAGGGAAGCGCTTCGAGGCTCTCGGTATAGGATCCAGTGAGGAAAGCCGCCGGGATTACCGGGAGATGCTCTTCACCACCCCCGACATCGGCGAGTACCTCTCCGGTGTGATCCTCTTTGACGAGACCATCCGCCAGGAGGCCTCCGACGGTAGGCTGATAACCCAGGTCCTTAAGGATCAGGGCGTTATCCCCGGCATCAAAGTGGACAAGAGCACCGTCGACATGCCCCTCTCCCCGGGCGAGAAGTACACCCAGGGCCTCGACGGCCTGGCCGACAGGCTCGCGGAGTATGTAGAGATGGGGGCGCGGTTCACCAAGTGGCGGGCGGTCATCACCATCGGCGAGGGCATCCCGACGCGGGCGTGCATCGAGGCCAACGCCCGCGCGCTCGCGCTATACGCGGCGTTCTGCCAGGAGGCCGGTCTCGTACCGATAGTCGAGCCCGAGGTCCTCATAGACGGCACCCACTCCATAGAGCAGTGCGAGATAGTGACGGAGTGGATGCTCAGGACCACCTTCGCCGCCCTCCGAGAGCACAACGTCCACCTCAAGGGGATGCTCCTCAAGCCGAACATGGTCATCTCCGGCAAGGAGGCCCAGCAGCAGTCCGGCTTCGAGGAGGTCGCCCGCTATACGGTCGAGTGTTTGCTCAGATGCGTGCCGGCGGCGGTACCGGGCATCGTGTTCCTCTCCGGCGGCCAGACCGACGTGCAGGCGAGCGCGAACCTGAACGCGATGCACACCATGTACGACGACCTGCCGTGGGAGCTCAGCTTCTCCTACGCCCGCGCGCTACAGGAGGGTCCGATGAAAACCTGGGGCGGCGACGCCGGAAACGCCGAAAAGGCGCAGAAAGTCTTCCGTCACCGCGCGAAGATGAACAGCGCCGCCCGCTCCGGCAGCTACTCCGAGGACATGGAGCAAGAACAAGCCGCTTAGGAGATCTATCAGGGGCCTGTAAGAAGCGGTCAGCTACAAGCGACGGGTCGGGCGGATCTTAAACCGGTCGGCCCGATCCGCCCGGGGAGGGCCAGCGGTACAGACCGGCGTCTCTAGCGGCGGCTCGCCGGGTCTCCTCCTGGGTCCCGCGCTACGAGCAGCTATGCTCTAGCAGGACCGTCTTCTCCGGCTCGGTGCGCTGGTAGTCCGGCAGTGTCATCTGCTCCATGATGACCAGTTGGAGGTCCGCGAGTTGCTCGTCGCCGGTGTGGCGCGCGTTCCACTCCTGACAGACGTAGCGGCTGAAATATGGGCGCAGGGGTTCGCCGCTGTCCGCTCGGAGCGAACCCAGGTACTTGCGCCAGTACTTGTTCTTGAGGTCGCCAGAGACGTCCGGCGGTTTCTCCAACGACACCCCTTCACGCAGGCCGAAGTCGTTGCGGATGGCGGCGGCTATCAGGTTCACCTGCCTCCCGTCACGCAGGGTACCGGGGATGACGTACCAATCGTTGTATCTCGTCACGTCGGGAGCGAACACGCTCCAGCCCTGATCCATCCCGAGAGCGAGACCTATAGGGGCGACGCGCTCCGGCATAGTGAACCCCGAGACAGTCGTGAGATTCGAACAGAAGACGTAGAGCAAGAGAAGAACGGCGAGCAGATTGGTCACGAGTGATGACCTCAACATCACCACCCCGGTTTCCGGCCCGTCAGGGTTATCCGGCCGGTCGCCCGCCGTCGTACCGGGCGCGGATGATAACCGCGCCTGGAGGGGCGGCCAGTAGGCGAGGAGCTGGCGCGCCACGCGTCGCGGGAGATTTGGCGCGTCCTTTGCTCCCTTCGGGAGCAAGGCGCGGAGTTTGGGGATAGCCGTGTCCCAGAACCAGCCGGGGAGGAAGCAGACCATGCATAGAGCCGCGATGAAGGAGAAGATCCCGATAGGCATAGTTATCCAGATGCCGAAGTGGAGGCTCATAAAGGCGAGCACGGCCGCGGTACGTACGGGACCGGTGAAGGCCGGGCAGAAGAGGAGGAACGGCCCGAAGGCTTCGAGTCCGATGGCGGCGAACGTCAGCACCGTGAGCAGCGCGGGGAACTGGTAGAGGTAAGTGCCGACAGGCGTAACCCACTCATCGACGCTCAACGCGTAGTAGATCGCGGTTCCGTCCACGCGCCAGTCCGGACCCGACTTCAATATGGCGGTGAACCAGTAAACGAAGGAGATCTGCAACAACAAACCAGCCGTGGCAAACGACAGAAAGCGCGTAGACAGACGCGGGGCCTCGGGGGAGCGGTCGGCCGACCAGTATGCTCCGAGCGGCAGGAAGAAGCTCCAGAAGAGCAACACGCGCAGTAGCATGTCGCCCTCGTTGGTCACCAGCGGGTTGCGCCACTGGATCGAGATCATCAGCACCCACAAGATCACGGTCATCGGCCGCGTGTGGTAGCCGGCGAGCAGCGCCAGCGCCGCCATCGCCGCGGCGCCGAACAACAACCCCTGGAAGAACGATTCCCCGCTCAACAGGTTCAATGAGAACCTCCAGCGCTCCAACACCGACTCGTCCTGCACGAGAATGTAACGCGGCAGGACGCCTCCGTCGGTATAGAAAACGGAAAGGTCGGTGGCCCGGTACGCGAGATCCACCAACACCATGACCGCCAGCGCCATGCGAAACACCGCCAGCGAGCGCAGGTCCGCGCCGAAGACCTCCACGACCTTCGCGCGTCTCCAACTCATCAACGGCGACCCTCTCGCAACCGTCACCCGCTAGACGCGATCTGCCCGTACCACGAGGCGGTCCTCGAAGGCCGGAGGAATGCAGGTCTGGAGCGTCAGCATATCCCGGTTCCGCACCTGCCCCATCACCCAGGACTCATCCGGAGTAGCCATGAATCTCTCATCGACCCGGTACCTGTAGTCGTTGCCCGCGCTGTCCTCCAGTAGTATCTCGTCGCCGCTCCGTAGCTTATCCAGGTTGTAGAAGAGCAGGTGGCTCGCGGTACCCGGCCAGCCGAGGTAGTGACCCGCGAGGTACACGTTCCTCTGGGCGCCGCCGTCCCAGGGGAAAGAAGTGTCCGGCTCGTGCATGAGCCCCCTATCGAGCGTTTCGTAGCTGTAGGAGCTTATGGCCGGCACCTCATACAGACCGAGCGCTTCTATAGTGAGGAACATATCCGTATCCAGCGTCGGCTCATAGTAGCGTGGACTCTCGGCGGAGGCGACCTGGTCGTTCGTGGGCCGCGGCCAGTCAGGGACCTCGGGCGCCGGCGGCGGCGCTCCAGATAGCGAACCTCCACCAGCCCGCCGGGGCTCTTCGTCAGCCTGAGATTCCTCTTCGGCCTGAGATGCTTCGTCGGGTTGAGGTCTCCCGGCTCGCGGCTCCGCTGATGGAGGGGGCCCATTGAATGGGGTCTCTACGGGCAAGGACTCGGGCTGGGACTTCTGGGCCGCGAGCCCCGGTTCTTTGGCGGGCTCTTCGTCGTCTATCTCCAGCTTTTCGCCGGGGTTGAACTCTCGCTCCTCCGTCTTCGTTATCTCCGCGGCGCGGGGCTTCATGGAGAAGGACGGGGCTTCGGGAGAATCGGCGCGGAAGGCGACGGCCGTCACGGCCACGGCGCCGAGCGCGAGCGAGAAGAGGATCATGGCAACACCCGCCTTCAGAAGCACGCCCTATACTACCCCCGGTCCAGGCTCGGTTCCGGCGCGAGCAGGGGGCCGCCTCCGTCTACCCAAGCACTCCACTCTCTGCTAGTTACCCGCGTCACCCGCGCCTGACCATGAGGCAAGCACCCAACAGGCCCGCGCCCGTGAGGACTAAACCGGCGGCCATGACGGAGACGGGCGGCCCACCTGTGGGTGGCAGCGGCCTGCGGGGGGTCGTCTTCGGCATGACGTTCCTTCTCTGCCGATCCCGGCTGCTCTCGGCCGAGGCGCCACCCGCTTGGGCCTGGGCGTCGGCGCTCTTGGCTGAGGCCGGAGTCGGAGTCGGGGCGGCCTTCGGAGCCGGAGCCGGGGCCGCGCCGGTCGAGTCACTACCTGTCTGGGCATCCGACGACACCGAGAGCAGGAAGACGCCGAAGAACAGTAGCGCCCGATCGCCAGGAGTAGTGCGCTGATCTCTTTTCTGCCTAAAACCACTGCTCGCCCCCTTGAACCACTCCATCGTCCGTCCTCCGCGCCTCGAAACCCTCCGGCGCGTCGTGGCCGCGCTCCACGGAGGTAATCCTGGCAGTAACGTTAGACCGTTCGTGTCTTGTTGTCTATACTCCTGATCTTTCGTCAAGCCAGAGCCGCGTCTCCGGCACGGTCGGCCCGGACGATGAGCCGGTTCTCGAAGTTCGGGAAGGTGCAGGTCTGGAGGGTGACCATGTCCCTGCCCTGCACCGGGTCGATCGCCCAGTCAGCGTTCGGGTCCACGACAAAGACCTCGCTCACCCGGTACTCGTAGACCGTACCCGAGCGGTCCCGGAGGGCCACTGTATCCCCGCCGGAGAGCTTATCGAGGTTGTAGAAGACGAGGCGGCTGCCGGTGCCGGGGAAGCCGAGGCGGTGGCCGGCCAGGTAGACGTTCTTCTGCTCGCGTTCCTCCCACGGCATCGGCGTCTGGGGGACGTGGATCACACCGTTGTCCAACGCCTCTTCGCTGCTGGAGCTGATGACCAGCACGTCGTACAGACCTATCGCCTCCACGGTCAGGGTCAACTCCGCGTCCTGAATCGGGGGGTAGTAACGCGGGCCTTCGGTGGCCGCGACCTCATCACCCGAGGGGAACGGCCAGTCGTCGGAGGAGACCACTGGCCGTTGCTCGGCCTCGCGCTTCTCGGAGGGTCGGCGCTCGGGCTCTCCGGAGGATCTCTCCGGCTCCGTGCTCCCGACGGCCCGGGGCTCGTCGGGCGGCTCCCCACCCCCGGGAGGTTTACCACGACCGCGACCACCGCCGCGAGCGCGGCCGAGAACAGCAACATGGCTATGCCTACCCTGAGAAGCACCTTCCCCTCTCTCAGGGCCTCCGGTCCTTTACGCGCCCCTGACCGGCGGGAGCGCGGGGGCTCTCGCCGGAGGGTAACACTCTGGTATTACTGGACCCGGTCGGCCCGCACGACGAGGCGCTTCCCGAAGTCCGGGGGGATGCAGGTCTGGAGCGTCAGCATGTCCCGGCCCCACACCTGCCCCATCACTCAGGAATCTTCCGGCCCGGCCGCGAACTTCTCGCTCACCCGGTACTTGTAGATCTGGCCCAGGCTATCCTTGAGCACTATCTCGTCTCCGCTCTTCAGCTTGTCCAGGTTGTAAAAGACCAGGCGACTCTGGGTATCCGGGAGACCGAGGTAGTGGCCCGCGACGAACACGTTCCTCTGGTCGCCGGCGTCCCAAGGTAGAGAGGTGTCCGGCATGCGCACGAGGCCCCTGTCGAGCTCCTCCAGGCGGTTGGAGTTCGCGACGGGCACGTCGTAGAGGCTCATGGCTCTCACGGAGAGGGTCATCTCCGCGCCGGGGTCCGGGGCGAAGCGGCGAATCCTCTCGGTGGAAGCTACCTCCTCGCGGGAGGGGCTAGACCACTCAGCCGCCGCCAGCCTGGGCGCGAGGTCCGAATCCCGCACGGACCTGGTACGGGAAGACTCAGCGCGGGAAGACTTCGAACGAGCAGGCTCCGAGCGGGGGGCCTCAGAGCTAGAGTTCCCCGAGCGGACCTTCTCCGGGCGGGCGTCGTTCGAGGACGCGGGGCTGGTGCGGCTCCCGGACTTCTCCTGGCGGGCAGTCTTCCCGGAGCGGTCCTCCACCTCTATCTTCTTGCCGCGATCCTGTACCTCCAGCTTCTTGCCGCCGCCGGAGCGCTTCCCGGCACTGTCCGCCTGCTTCCCGCCGGTCTTGCCCTCGGTTTCGACTTGCTTCTCGCCGCCGGACTTGCCCTGCTTCTCGCTACCGGACTTGTTCTTCGCCGTCGCGTTGGACCCGGACTTGGCGGGCGTGCCGGTGGGCAGGAGCGGCTCGTCGGGGACGGTCTCCGCTATGATGCACTCTTCTTCGTCCTGTGTCTGCTGGGTGCCGGCGTTATCGGTGTCGTTGTTATCGTTGCCAGTGGTATTGGCGTCCTCCCCGTTCTCCGACGCGTTGGCGTCAGTGCCGCCGCCAGTCCCATCCGTGTCTTGCGACGACAGCCCGGCGTCGCCTTCGTCCCCGGCCTCCAACGACTGCTGAAGGTCGCCGCTCTGGTTGTTCTGCAACGACTGCTGGGGATCGCCGCCTTGGTTGGTCGGCGACGACTGCTGGAGGTCACCGCTCTGGTTGATCGGCGACGACTGCTGGAAGTCGCCGGTGTTATCGTTCCGTACCTGGAGGCTGCTCTGGTTTTGGCTCTGCACCCGCTGCCCCTGCAGGTTGGTGTCGCTGTCCTCGTCCTGCGTCTGCGGGTCGGTGGCGCCCACGTCCTGGGAGGCCCGGTCTTCGGTAGTGCCGCCGTCGTTCTGTAGTGCTTGCTGGTCGGCGGCATCGCCTTCCGTATCCGCGGTGTCCGATTGCGTATCCTCGTCCGTGTCGTTTTCGCCGGCTTCATCGCCGGTTTCGTCCTCAGCTTCGTCCTGGTTTTCGTTCTCGAATTCGAGGCAGTCTTCGTCCCCGGCGACGGCGCGGCTGTTCTGGGACTCGGCCCTCGTCTGGGCATCCGAAGGCGTCGTGAACAGGAGCCCCAGGCAGAGTGCCGTCGCCGCCAACGCGAGGAGGAACACCCCGAACCTTCCCCTTCTTAGAACCACGGCTCTTCCCCCCCTCTGATGTCATACGCGAAGAGAAGTAGGCATCCGAGGAGAGGAGTCCGACTCCGTCGCTTTGCACTTCACGCCACTCGCTCGTCAACGCCTGAATCAGAATATACGGGCCGCAGGTGTTTGTCTACGGTCGGCTGTACATAAGGCCGTCTGTACCGCGCCTGTGCCACTATTGGCCCAGCGGAGCGCGGTCAGACGCGAGGGATGCTCGCTCGTACCCACAGATCTCTTTTCGAGTCTACTCCAGGCGCTCGAGCGGGAGTGAAACGGTGGGTTCGCTCACCCTCGCCCCGCAGGCCCTCTCGAAGAACTCGCGTCTCTAGCGTCTACCTCTCGACAGCGTCGACGGTCTTCCTTACGCAGGTCTTCGGAGTAGGCAACACTATCGCAAGCCGCCGTAGCATCATCACTCCGAGTGCGTTCATCTCCTTTGTTTGCTAGACTCCGCACCGTTGATAGGCCTCCAGGAGGGGGCCAGGTACTTAAGTGGAGGTATGCGTTGAGACGTTTGGTTTTGGTTCTTACGGTGGCCGCCCTCGTGGCAACGATGGTTATGGTCTCCGCTGTCCCCGGCTCGGCACAGACGTCGGACAGCAGTGGGAGGTCCGAGATAGCTCAGGCCGATCCGCAAACCGGTGTCCTGAAAAAAGAGAGAAGAGAGAGACGGGAGAAAGTAGCGCCGGAGCAGAAGAAGGCGTCACCGGAGCAGAAATCATCGCCGGAGCAGAAGGCGATAGAGGGGGATAAGGCGCTACCGAAGACCGGTGGCTTCTACCCTGGTGCTGCTCAGATCGCGGGGTTGGGTGGTGCCGCCATGCTCATCGGCGGTGGGCTTCTGGTCTACAGGCGCACCCGGTAGATAGCAAGCGGTAAGCACTGAGACGGGGGCCGGGGTGAAGAACCCCGGCCCCCGTCTCTTTCCGGTTCGGGCGCGCGGTCCGGGCGCGGTCAGGCGCGATCCGCCCGGATTATGAGGCGGTTCTCGAAGGTCGGGAAGGTGCAGGTCTGGAGCGTCACCATGTCCCGGCCGCGCACCGGGTCCACGACCCAGTCGGCGTCCGGCTCCACCACGAAGACCTCGCTCACCCGGTACTCGTAGGGATCTCCCCTGCTGTCCTTAAGGACTATGACATCCCCGCCGGAGAGCTTATCGAGGTTGTAGAAGACGAGGCGGCTGCCCGTGCCTTAGTACACGCCCGTCCTCTTCGGTTCGAGCGGAACACCGCCAACATAGACCTGGGGCACCCAAAAGGCGGATTTGTTGGCCGGTCTATCGCAGGTGCTTTGCTGGGTCATAAGTTGTTCGAGGGTAGAGTCGTTCGTCACTCCCTTGTTGCCAAAAAAGTTGTGTAAATGCTGCATGTCCGGGCTCGGCTTCCCTATGGGGTCGGCGTAAGAAGTGTCCGCCCAGAAGCAATCGCCTTTAAATTATCCTACGCCGTTCACCGACTGGTCTGGTGGTCAGGGCCAGGTTCGACCGAGGCGACACCATCAAGAAGAACTGCGAGCGCTAGAACCGGTAGTAGGCACAGCAGCAGCGGCGGAGGCCGCACACGCATCCGGACCGGGGCCTTCGGGCTCCGGTCTTTTTTGTCCCCTCGGCTTTGCACCAAAACCAGGAGAGCACCACCTGATGTTGTAATTGTATAGCGGTGCTCACAAGGGTCGATCCCGTAACCTGTAGCTAGCGTGAACGAACCACCCCCTAGCGTCCTCGGAGGTAACGGCCGCTAGCGCCCGGGCTATCTCCTTGATGAGCGCCTCCTCGATGGGGTTCAAGTCCGGCGAGTAGCTCGCCAAGAACCACACCTCTCAGCCTCTCGCCTCGACGAGCTCGCGCACCCTATCGGTCTTGTGCGCTCCGAATTTGTCCAAGAGCACTATCTGCCCCTCGGAGAGGGACGGCGCCAAGAAACGCTCGACGTACCCCTAGAACACGAACCCGTCGGCCCCCCTCCACCGCCATCGCCGGTCCCATCCCGCTCTTGCACGTCATCGACGCGATGAGCATCGTGTTCTTGCCGCGGTTACGCGAGACCCTGCCGTAGGCCCTCTTGCCCCTGGGCGCCCTGGGGCGCGAGCGCGTAGTACATGGAGGTGGTGTGCGTGCCGTACTCGTCGACCGTCACGAAGCGCGGCGGGTCCACTCGGACCACCCGCTCGCGAAGGGTGGCCCTCGCCTCCTCGTCGCGTTCCGAAGCTACGGGCGACTTTTTTTGAGCGGCCAGCCACCGGGCAGGTAGAGCCCGTAGCAGGAGATAGCCTTCGGGTCCGGGTCGTCCTTAGCGACCGACCATTGCACCAGGCGCATGGGCTCGTCGTCCCGCTCCAAGCGCGCAGGGAGGGCAAGAAGGCCATCCTGCTCCACCAAACCTCGTCCTCGAAGCCCACCCCGCCCAGGTGCCCGAGTTTGCTCTCCGAGAGGCGCATCAAGCAGGGGACCTCGCGGCGCCTTTTTTCAGGCGTACTCGGGGTCGGGGCTGGTGATCCACCGCTTTGCCCTCATCCAGCGCACCCCCAGCCTCGCCAGGATGGTCCGGACGGTCTCGCCCGTCACCCGCCCTTCGTTCAGGGCCCTCCTCGAAGCTGACCTCGGCCGCCAGCTCGAGCGTCCACAGGCTGGTGGGCTTGCCGAATCGTCTCGGGCTCTGGTGGAGCATCTCCCACAGGCGCTCGGCTCGCCCGGCGCCGAAGGGGCGTGGACGATGTTGGGGCGGGAGGAGCCCCTGTTGAGCGCCTGATCGAGGCCCCCTCGTCGAAGGCGCGGATGGCGTTACGTACCGTTTGGTTGTTGCAGCTCAACGAGCGAGCGATTCGAGAGGCGCGCTCGCCCCGGTCGCTTGCGAGCAGGATCTGGCAACGGCGGAGGGCGAAGGCATCAGACAAGCGCAGGCTCTCCACCAGGGACTCGCGCTCGGCATCCGAAAGTGAACGCACGAAGATCGGTTTCCTCATGGCGCTCAGGGTAGCATCTCGCCTACCGCCTCGTCTGAGGATGCACTAGGACGTTGAAAAGGGCCGGGTCTGCTATGCTCCGGCCCCGCCGTTGTCTCTCTGGAGAACCGCTAGCACTCCAGCTCCCACTCCTCGAACACGTCCGACCACTCCCACTCGCAATCGTCGAAGAAGTCTCCGTCGTCGTCGAAGTCGTTGCAGAACACGAAGTCGCAGTCGAAGTCATCGTCTACGCCGTCGAAATCGACGTCAAAAACAACGAACACCGGGACAAAAACCCAGAAACCGAAATCCTCATCCCAACGATCGCCGTCACGATCATGGGCTAGGGCCGGGGAGACGGCCGTGGATAGTACAATTAGGATGGACACAGCCAGGAGCATAACTCTACGCATAAATCACCTCCTCTCTGGTCGCGCATGTCTAGCTATATATGAAACATACGGGGAGCCAACCGCCGCATCCTCCCAAAGGAGGATTTTCGCTGACCTAAAGTATGATTTTGTGGGTATAACCAGTCTAGCCACAATATGTGGTGGTCCAGCAGGTTTGTCTCATGCCGACTTTGCACCAAAATGCTGGGTTCTGCATCAGGGTTCTTCGGGGGCTACTTCGGACGATCCCGCTTGTTCCGGCGGGCACGCCGGAACACCACTCCCGCCAGCAGCACGAGCAGTAGAACTATTCCTGCTCTGTATGATTCTGGGCGACCGAAAGTATGATCTTCACCACCCAACCCCAGGATAGATTACGAACCTGTAAAGACCGATCCGTTTGGACAAAGAGATCGAGGGGAACGTAGGTGACCCGCAGAAAACGAGAGAATCGAGAGGAGCGGTAATTATGACGGAACCATCGAATACCGCCAGGATCGCCCACAACCTCGGCCTCGCTACATGGTTCGGGGGCGCCCTTTTCGGGCAGATCGCGCTGAACCCGACCATTAGCCGCATCAGCGATAAGAGTGAGCGCGGGCGGGTCCTGAACGAGGCCTGGGGCCGCTTCAACGCGGTCAACTTCCTGGCCGTCGCCGCGACGCTCCTGGCCTGGAGGCTAGGCGGCTTGAAGGCGGATGGCGAGCTTCGGGCGCCGGGTGTCGCGCGCCTCAAGAACCTGATGCTTGGTGGTGCGGCGGTTACCGGGATCGCCTCGGGCATCCTGGGGGCCAGGATCGCGAGCCAGTCCACGGAGGGTGATACGCCGGTCGAGTCTGGGACGCAGCCCGCGCCCGAGACACCCGACGCGGCTGCGGAGTCTCAGCGCCTGATCGGGCTGACCGGGACCTCCGCCCTGGCGCTCCTCGCCGGTGTGATCGCGGCCTCGACCGTGATCGAGACCTCCACCATCAAGCCGCGCGGTATCCTTTCGCGCCTCCTGGATTAGCGGAGCTAGTGGACGCCGTCGCCGGTGGTTCCAAAGGATCTTCCGCTCCGGCGCTAAAACCGAACCAATCCTCGAAGCCGCACGCCGCCACGCTCCGGCGCACCTGCCAGGAGGGGTTTGTCAGGGTCAGGTGGTGAGCGTAGAGCCGTGACCGGATCGTCAGCTCGCGCGTGGCTCCTATGTCGAGGAACGCTACCCCGGAGAGGTTCACTACCGTCGGACGCCGCAGCATCACCACTCCGTCCAAAGTCTCCCGCAACTCCTCCAGAGCATGCTGGTCGAACTCACCCCAGAGCTCGACCAGCATGCCCTCCTCGTCCCTCTCCCACACCTCAATGCTGTACACCGCATCACCCCTTACAAACAGAAAGACGACTGCTTTTACATCAGTAGTAACTGAGACTACCGGGGGGACGGTTCCGTTACAGCTTCCGCGCGGAATCCCGGGATTCAAGGAATCTACCGGCCGCGCGAGAAGGCGCTTCTGTAATCGTTCTGTAACTTTGGCGGGGGGGCGTGAGTCTGTTATCTTGAGAGCGTTCAGTTACTTGAAGTTACTTGACCGCGGACCATTCAGAGTGGTAGCGCGGCGGAGGGCGTCTCTCGCATGACCGTTGAGGACCAAAACCTGGCGGAGAAGGCCGCGGGCGGCGACGTCCAGGCCTTCGCGCAGTTGGTGCGGAGCCACTCGGGGCTCGTTTACCGGGTGGCCGTACGGATACTAAACGTTGGGGAGGCTCAAGACGCCAGTCAGGAAGTCTGGATCCGGGTATGGCGAAATATAAGGAAGTTCAGGGGTGAGAGCGCCTTTAGCACCTGGCTCTACAAGATAACAGTAAATACCTGCTTAAGCGTCCTGCGCAAGGAGCAGGCCAGGGAGATGCGGGAGGTCAGCGATGAACATCCGTACCTGCCGGTCAACCCTAGCATCGAGGACGACCCGGAGACTGTCGCGCTGGCCGCCGAACGCCGTGGCGAGCTTCTGAGCGCGCTAGAGCACGTGCGAGCGGAACACCGGGCGGCGCTGGTACTGCGGCACATGGAGGGGTTGAGCTACGTGGAGGTAGCCCAGATCCTAGAGGTTCCCGAGGGCACGGCGAAGGGTTGGGTCAGCAGGGGACGGGCCTCCCTGCTAGTGGCGCTCTCCCGGCAGCAGGGGGAGGGCTCGCGGTGAACGGCCCGGACCGCTGGGAGACCCTGGAGAAGATCGGGGCTTACGCTGCGAGTGAGCTCTCGCCCGAGGAGGCCCGCGAGGTGGAGCGGACGATCCTCGCAGACCCGGAGGCGCTCAGGATGGCCGAGTCCTACCTCAGGATGCTCGCCCTGGTCAACGTTATCGGCGAAGAGTCGCCCGAAGTACCGGAGGCCGTGATCGATTACGCTATCCGTCAGGCTTACCTCTCGGCCTACTTCAGGCAGGCGGAGGCCTTCTTCTCTGGCGTCGGGCGAGCCTACGCCGACGCTTTTGTCTATTATCTGGGTCTCAGGCTCCCCGGCGCCGCCGGCTGAGGCACCTAAGGAGGAATTAGTGGAGGAGACTTTGAGCAGAATACTGACCGACTTTGGGGAAGCCATAGTCGAGTTCGTCCCGCGGCTCGTCGGCGCTCTGGTAGTGATGGTCGTGGCGCTGATCGTCGCCGTGGTGCTGCAACGCCTGGCGGCTCGTCTCCTCGAAAACTTGGGCCTGGGGGAGATCGCCCAGCGGACCGGGGCGGCGGCATCGCTCGGGCAGCTCGGCTACGACGGCGGCCCCTCAAAGCTCCTCGGTCTCGTCCTCTTCTGGGCCGTGCTCCTGATCGGAGTCGCTAGCGCCCTGAGCGTCCTCGGCCTCTCCTCGCTCGAACAGACGATGGACCAGATCGTCAACCTCTCCGGCCAGCTCCTCGTAGCCCTCGTTATCGTTATCGCGGGGGTCATGGCCGCGGGCTGGCTGGCGGACCTGGTCGCCCGCAGCGCCGAGAACGCGGGCCTGCGCGGCGTGAACATCTTCCGCCGCGTCGCCTTCGTCACCGTGGTCTCGATAACCAGCCTCCTGGCCGCCGGACAACTCGGCCTCGAAACTTCCTTCCTCATCCTCATTGCCGTGATCCTGCTGGCCACCGCGGGGCTCGTCACTGCGCTCGCCCTGGGCCAGGGCCTCGTCCCCCTCTCGGGCAACATCGCCGCCGGCCGCTACGTACAGGAAGGGCTGGCCGTGGGAGATGTAATCTCCGTGGACGGCATCGAAGGCACCGTCGAAGAGCTAGGCTACTCCGCCGTGACCCTGCGCTCCGAAAACGGCTACCTCTACCGCATCCCGAACCTCACCCTGCTCGAAGGCATAGTTAGAAAAAGGGCCTAAAAGAGCCAAACGGACGCCCCAAGCTGGGGCTCCAAGCGGGGATCAGGCCGTCAGAGCGAGGCACCGGGAGAGGTCGCCGGTGTAGTAACCGTCCTCGAAAGCGGAGATCCGCTGCTCAGCGGTGCCGTGAGTCGAGGCGCCCAGGTCCGAGAGAACGGTCAGGATCGCCTCGGTCCCCCCGTCCCCGAACCGCGCGTCGGCCCGCCTACTCCACATGCCCGCGAAGCAGTCGGCCTGCAGCTCGTTTTGGACCGGAGTCCAGCCATCCAAACCGCGGATACCGAGCTCGTCCATCTGCATCTGGACGTGGTGCCCCGTCTCGTGGGCCATCCCCATGGCCACGGCGGCGTAACCGTACTCCTCCAGGGGCTGCCCGCCCGGGACGGCCCAACTAACCGGGTAGTAGAGCGTCTCCTCATACCCGCAGTAGCCAGGCCCATACTCGGGATAAAGTTGTCCGCACCCGCCGTCGATGGGCTCTTCGTAGACGAACTGCAGGTTGGCAGGCCTGTAAGGCAAACCGAGCCGCGCGAACTCCCCGCCCCAGTAAGCGTTCGCGTTCGCGACCACATCCGTCACAAAGGCCGCCTCGTCGATGCTCAAAGGGGTCCCCGCGGGCACTGCCGCAGGGGTTGCCGTAGAGGTTACCACGGGGGTTGCCGTAGGGGTTACTGCGGGAGCACCTTCGACAGCGAATGCTCCGACGCCGCCGTATGCCAGCAGCATCAGCATCAGGGAGGCCGTCAGCAAAGAGATCAGGACCAGCATCCTCCGCGGCCGTAGACGCACTCGGTCTCCCTCGAACTCACAAATCGTAGCATCAGGTTTATAAATCATAATGAAAGATGATACATCGTCGTGAGAAAGAATAGAAGGGCTAGTATGTTCCGTCCCGCGCTTTGCCGGTTGGCACGGTCGGGGGCGTTTGATCCGGACGGCGCTACGGGACGTCCTCGGCCTCCCGGCATCCGTCCTCGGAGCAACTTCTCGATGCGTCTGGCTTCGTCTTCGGATCCTTTGGCAGAGAGGGCTCGGCGCTCTCGCGCAGATTCTCCGGCTCGTAGGGACCGGCCTCCGGGTCGCGGAGCTTCTTATCCCTCTCTACGCGGTGCGCAGCGGCCACACCTGGCGCTTCCGTCCATGAGGCAACCGGAGGAGACTATGCGCCATCGTGCCCACGATCGGCTTACGAGATCGTCTCGCCCTGTGCTCCGGGGTTGCCGTTCTCGACGACGAAGGAGGCTATGGTGCGCACCGGGGATTGCGGGTCGAGTATCGAGTCCGCCAGGCGAAGGTCCAAGCGCCAGCGCTCCGGGGTGAGGTCGCAGCGCACGTATCCTCCCGAGCGAGCGTCAAAGTAGTTGACGTGGGGGTTCTCGTTGCGGGCCTTCTCGTAGCTCTTTATCCAGGAGTCGGAGAGTTTGGAGGTGATCGAGGTGGCCACGAATTCGACGCCGACGGTCTCCGAGGAGGGCTCACGGAAGTCGGCCTTGAGTTCGGCGACCCAACTGGAGTGCATGTCGCCGGTGATGATGATGGGGTTGGAAGGGCGGCGCTTCAAGAGGTAGCCCAGGATGCGGTTGCGGGAGGCGACGTAGCCGTCCCAGGCCTCGGTGTTGAACTTCTTGCCCTGGTTCGGGTTGTAATCGTACTGGCTCATCATGAGCTGCTGGGCGATGACGTTCCAGCGCGCGCCTGAGGAGCCGAGGCCTTTGAGGAGCCAGCGCTCCTGCGCTGGGCCGGTCATGGTGGCGGATTTGTCGAGAGCGGCGGCACAGCGGGCCCCGAAGCCGTAGCCGCAGGGTGCCTCGGTACGGTACTAGCGGGTATCGAGCACGCTGAGTTGGGCGAGGTCTCCGTAGGTGATCCGACGGTAGAGCCGCATATCCGCTCCCCGTGGCAGGGAGGAGCGTCTCAGGGGCATGTGCTCGTAGTAGGCCCGGTAGGCGGCCTCCCGGTCGACGAAGGCCTTGGTGGTCGGTCGCTGTCTACGTCCAGGAGATCGGCATAGCTGTTGTACCCCTCGTGGTCGTCCCAGGTGATCATCCAGGGGTGCGCCGCGTGGGCGGCCTGCAGGTCCGAGTCGGTCTTGTAGAGTGCGTACCGACTGCGGTAACCGTCGAGGGTCACCGGGGCGGGCGTCTCGTGCGTCCGCGGCCCGCCGCTCATCGGTCCCCACTCGTAGATGTAGTCGCCGAGGTGGATGACGAGGTCGAGGTCTTCTTCGGCCATCGCCCGGTAGGCGGGGTAGTAGCCATCCTCCCAGTACTGGCAGGAGGCGAAGGCGAATGCCATGGCGTTCAGCTCGTAGCCGAGGGCCGATGCGGTCCTGGTGCGGCCGGTGGCGCTGATCTCGTCTCCCGACTTGAAGCGGTACCAGTAGTACCGCCCCGGCTCGAGCTCCCCGACCTCGACGTGTACCGAGTGGGCGAACTCCGGTTTCGCGGTTGCCGTTCCGCTCTGAACGATCTGGGAGAAGTCTTCGTCTGAGGCGACCTCCCAGCGCACCTTCACGTTCCGCTGAGGCATCCCGCCGCCGAGCAAGGGGTCAGGCGCCAGCCGCGTCCACAGGACGATGCCTTCGGGCAGCGGGTCCCCAGAGGCGATCCCGAGCTTGAAGGGATAATCCGGGAACGTGGGCGCGGTGAGAACTGCGCCCTTCTTCGGCTCCTCCGCGCCGAGCAAGAGCGCTACGGCGCCCACACCGCCCGAGGACAGAAACTTCCGCCGGCTGATACGCCGGTCCCAGTTGCCCGTGATGCTGGAGATCGCGATCACCTCCCCAAGCAAGGGTCGCCGTGGGCCGCCCCTGTCACGCTCTCTCTATCACCGCCTTCGTCGCCCGCCGATCTCCTCTTGCCCTCGTCCCGAAGCTCGGGTTGGATAAAGAGATCTAAGTGCTAACGATCAACGCCCGGTCTCCCTGGTAGTGGCGGGGCGCTACTGAGCGTCCTCAACCTCTCGGCACCCGTCGCCGGAGCACTCCTCCAGCGCCTCCAGCCTCGCTTTGAGGTCTTCGATCAGCGAGGGATCGGCGCTCTCGTGGAGGCTCTCCAGCTCGTAGGGGTCTTGCTCCAGGTCGTAAAGCTCAGTCTCCCCGTTTTCGTACTCGACATACTTATAGGTCTCGGTCCTGATGGCCTCGAAGGCGGGTGAACCGTCGGCCCCAGTCTTGGCTTTACCTTTGCCCTTTCCTTTGTTCTTGCTCTTGCCTTTGCCGTTTGCTTCCTCGCCGTTCTCTTCCGCGGGCAACTTCTCCAGCAGTACGGACGAGCGCCACGCGGGTTCTTCGCCGCGCAAGAGTGGCGCCAGAGAGCGTCCATCAGCCGGGAACTCTACGCTCGCCAGGTCCGCGAAGGTTGGGGCAAAGTCCGTGTTTACGGCTAGCTCTTCGACCTCCGATCCGGGAGCGATCCCCGGACCCCGGACGAAGAAGGGCACGCGGGCGGACTCCTCGTAGGGGCGGTCCTTCCCTCCTTTTATACGGTGCTCGCCCTGCTCGAAGCCGTTGTCGGAGGTGAAGAAGATGTAAGTGTTGTCCAGCTCTCCTGCCGCCTTCAGTTCCTCGACGAGCGAGCCTACCATCTCGTCCACCGCCAGCATCGACTCCAGACGCTCTTGATAGCGGCTATCGATCTCGGAGATTTCTTGTTCAGAGAGGGAAGCGCTGTCCCTGATTCCGGACGGCTTGTCGGAGACGTCTTCCTCGTTGAAAGACGGGGGCCTGGGGGCCTCCTCGTCGGCGAAAGCGCCCTTGTGGCGCTCCGCGGGGGTCGCTGGCACGTGGGGAGCCGTCGGGGCCACGTAGGCGAAGAAGGGTTGATCCTCCGACGCCGCCTGCCGCACGAAGTCCGTCGCCTTGCCGGAGAGTACGTCGGTAAAGAAGTCCTCGGGCTCGCTGCCGTAGGAGACCTCCTCGCCGTTCTCGTTGAGGCTGTAATCGTAGAGTTCCTGCTCTTTGATCTTGCCGTACCACTCGTCCCAGCCTGGCGGGACGTGGGTCGGGTCGGCGTTGGTGTAGCCGTTAAGGTACTTGCCGAAGAAGCCGGTCTGGTAGCCGCCCTCTTGTAGGCTGACGGCGATGGTGTTCTCTTCGTGCCCCTTGGAGACGAACTTCTCGAACCCTCCGTCCGGGGGCCTGTTGCTTATCACATTGTGGTTGTGATCGTAGAGCCCGGTAAGGATAGTCGAACGCGAGGGACAACATATCGGGTGGCTGATGAAGGCGTTCCCGAAAGTGGCGCCCTCGTCCTTGAGTAGGGAGTTGATCTCGGGCATCTTCTGGATGGAGGCGTAGTCCAGGTCGTCGGTGAGGACGAAGATCATGTTAGGCTGGTCGCCGGATGCTTCCGTAGTAGCTTCTTCCCCGGTTGTGTCAGGTTCAGTAGAAGCTTCTGTTCCTTCCTGGGCAGTCTCGCTATCTCCTCCCGAGCAGCCGGCAGCGAGCAGTACGGCCAGAGCCGTCAGGACCCCGAGGAGTGTTCCCCTCTCCCAACGAAACCCGTCTACGCCCCTTCTCACGGCGGCACGCTTACGAATCGTAAGCTTCTGCATCGTTACCTCCCGTCCTTCGCCCGCGGCTCCTTGCTACTCGACACTTCGGATCCATTGCTATGGAGCATCTTCGGCCTCCCGGCAATCCTTACCGGAACAGCTTTCGAGCGCTTCCAGCCTCGCCTTCAGGTCCTCGATGAGGGCGGGGTCGGCGCTCTCGTGGAGACTCTGCAACTCGTAGGGGTCGTTCTGGAGGTCGTAGAGTTCCTCTTCCCCGTTACCGTACTCGACATACTTGTGAGTCTCGGTCCTGGCGGCGCCGTAGACGCGGTCTCCCTTGCCGACGAAACCCTCCATCAGAATGGAAGAGCGCCAGGGGGGATCCTCGCCGCGCAAGAGCGGCGCCATGGAGCGCCCGTCGGCGTCCAGGAACTCGATGCCCGCGAGCTCGGCGAAGGTCGGGGCGAAGTCGGTGTTTAGGGTAAGCTCCTCCACCCCAGCCCCGGCGGGCACACCCGGTCCCCGCACGAAGAGCGGCACGTGGGCCGATTCCTCGTACACGCGGTCCTTGCCCTCCTCGAATCGGTGCTCGCCCGCGAACCAGCCGTTGTCGGAGGTGAAGGTTATGAAGGTATTGTCGAGTTCGCCCGCGGCCTCCAGCTCCTCGACGAGCGAGCCAACCATCTCGTCCACCGCCAGCGTCGACTCCAGGCGCTCCCGGTAACGGTCGTCGATCTGGGAGCCCTCCTTCTCCGTGATGGAGGTGAGTTCCTGGATCCAGGAGGGCTTGTCCGAAACATCCTCCTCGTCGTAGGACGGGGGACGGGGCGCAGCCTCGTCCGAGAAGGTGCCTTTGTGGCGCTCGGCGGGGGTCGCGGGGCTGTGGGGCGCCGTCGGGGCCACGTACGCGAAGAAGGGCGCGTCGTCAGCCGCCGCCCGCCGGACGAAATCCGTTGCCTTTTCGGAGAGGACGTCAGTGAGGTAGTCGCCGGTCTCGCTCCCGTAGGAGACGACCTCCCCGTTCTCGTTCAGATCGTAGTCATAGTACTCGTAACGGCCCAGCTTAGCGTACCACTCGTCCCAGCCCGGCGGAACGTAGGTTCGATCTCCCTGTCCGTAACCGTTTAGGTACTTGCCGATCAGGGCGGTTCGGTAGCCGTTCTCCTGGAGGCGAGCGGCGATGGAACCTTCCTCATTCCCTTCCTCCCGGAACTTCTCGAAACCCCCGACCGGACGCTTGTTACCCCTCACGTTGTGGTTGTGAGCGTACTGGCCGGTGAGGATGGTCGCCCGAGAGGGACAGCATATCGGGTAGCTCACGGAGGCGTTCTCGAAAGAGACGCCCTCGTCGCGCAGCAGAGAGCCGATCTCGGGCATCTGCTGGGCCGAGGCGTAATCCAGGTCGTCGGTGAGGACGAAGAGGATGTTGGGCTGGTCGGCGGGTGATTCCGTCGCCGCTTCTACTTCTTGGGCTGTGACGGGTTGAGTAGAAGTCCCCGTTCCTTCCTGGGCGGTCTCGCTAGTCCCTATTGCCGTGCAGCCAGCGACGAGCAAGGCCGCCAGGCACGCCACGATCAGGAAGAGCACCGCCTTCACTAGAGATCC
>Ga0136617_10000903_pt1 | contig 25916 bp, 27 predicted proteins | sample AntDrymUQ3222106_2_FD_129672 | JGI IMG/M metagenome (GOLD analysis project Ga0136617, IMG submission 129672) | Polar desert sand microbial communities from Dry Valleys, Antarctica - metaG UQ322 (21.06) | ecosystem: Environmental > Terrestrial > Soil > Desert | place: Antarctica: Dry Valley...
CCTCGGGTGGATCGGCCGCCCACAGCCGGAGGTAGCCCAGCGCCAGCGGTCGCACCATCGGAGGTCGCGGTGTCACTTTCTTGATCCGACGAGCCGCCCCCACCGCCGGGCAGCACGCGCTTTCGTCCTCGGCGTGGCGGCTGCGACGCTGGCTCCGATGACGTCGAGGCGGGCACCCATCCGCTGCACGGCGACCGTCAACTCGCACAACGCCCCGTACTCGCGGTCGGCGTCGGGGACCACGCGGACCCGGTCGGCGAGTTCCGGGTATCCGGCGGCGGCCAGGATCAGCGCCGGGCATACCTGCCGGTCGGTGTAGACGCAGCCGCACGACCGGCACGACACGCCGCCCGGCACCACAGGGACATGCTCAGCTACCACCGCGTCATACGAGGGAGTACCGAGCGCGAGCCCGCCGTCCAGCACGGCGATGCTCAGTTCGGCTCGACCCAGCAGGCGGCCGGATCAGCCGAGCGAGACACGGGACTACCCACAGACCGTTTCGACTTCCGAGCGCAATACGACGAGATCCAGGCGACAGCCGATCTAGCCCAAGTGTTCGGCATCCCTCCGGAGACGACGCTGCTTCGGCGTGTTTTCCGCACCGGCGATCTGCAAGCACGAGACTTGCCGATCGGAGTCGGCGCCTCCTACCTCGTGCGCGAGCTGGTACAGAGCAATCCCGACCTTCTCGATCCGACCAAGGAGCCATGGCCCGGCGGCACGCAACACCAGCTCTTCACCATCGGCATCGAGCTCGACCGAATCATCGACGAGTTGGTAACCCGACCTCCAACCCGAGACGAGGCAGACGCGCTTGGAATCGACGCGAAAGGCACCTCAGTGTTTGTCCTCCGAAGAATCTCGATCGACACCACCGATCGGGTTGTGGAGGTCAACGACGCGGTGATGCCTGGCGACACGACCAAACTCGTGTACGTGGCAAAGCTGAGGCGGTGGGCGGCAGAGTGAGGCTCGTGGACAGAGCCGAGTACCTGTATTCGGTCGTTGGGTCAATGACCATGCGACTCATCCGCGAGGGCGAACAGGCCGGCGCTGGCGTCACCCTGGACGAGCTACACGTCGATGTCATAGCGATAGCTCAGCAGTACGCCGGCTTCGCACTCTCCCCTGCCGAGCTAACGAGGTTGGAATCCTACGAACGCGAGTTGCACGACTTCATGGTTGGTCGAGGCCAGATCGCAAATCCAGCGCACGCCGGCGACCTAGCTCACATGGCCTACCGCGCCTTGGCGCAGCTCAACGAGCGCGCACCGGCAGGGAAACACTTCGTCATGCTTGATGCGCTCTACCTGGTCAACGAGCCGCTGACTGGCGAGGACGGGAAGTAGGCCTCGCCTCCACGCTGTGGATCAGCCCCCGGCAGTCGACCCAAGCGAGATACTCAGCCGGTCGGCATGCCACCTCGGCAGCCCTGGGCCGGTCGGAGCATCCGAAGCAATCATCGAGCATCGCGAGGATGACATGGACTGGCGTGAGTTCGGCGCCGCACTGTGGGGGACTGGCCGTGGCTATCGGCTTGACCGAGTACGGGTCCCGGCACGACTAGACACGGCTCACGTGCACCACGTACTGATCCTGAACCTTCCTCAACACGATGGACAGGATGACCGAGTAACCATTGCCGTAACTAAGCGGCTCTTCAGTACGACACCCACGGCGCCTTGTGGAGATAGGTATCGTCGGTCAGCTGCTGCACCATGAACTCGGCGACGTCGGCTCGCGAGATCTTGACCTCGATGCCGCCGCGGTGTCGGGGAACCCGCCGGTAGACGCCGGTGCGATCTCCGTTGGTCATCGCGGCGGGGCGCACGTGGTCCAGTCGAGCTGGCTCCTCCGGACGATCTCTTCCTGCCGCGCGTGATCTGCGAACCCGTTCGCCAGCATGATCGGAATGGTGACCCGCTTGAGAAGGAAAGGCAGCGGCACCTCTCGGCTGTCTCCGATGCCCCTCGGAACTCGTGCGCCGTTTTATCCGCGACAAGCCACCTAGGTACGTGTCTCCTGGCGGATGGCTGACAAGGGTGAGGCGATGTCCTCCAGCGACTTTCGCTCGGCGGTCACCCCGAGGAAGATCTCGACAACGCCGCCGATGACCATGACAACGGCAGCGATCAGGTAGCCGATGAACAGCTTCCCGGGGTCCTCGCCCTCGCCGATCAAGCGGCCGTAGAAGACCGGCCCGATAGCGCCGAAGCACTGCGCAATGGCGAAGAACAGCGCGATCGCCTTTGCGCGTACCTCCAGCGGGAAGATCTCGCTGACTGTGAGGTAGGCCGCGCTGGCACCGGCCGAGGCGAAGAAGAAGATCACGCACCAGCAGATGGTCTGAGTCGTGGCGTTGAGGACGCCGGCATTGAACAAGACAGCCGTGATGGCCAACAGGATGCCCGAGAGGATGTATGTCCCGGCAATCATCTGCTTGCGGCCCAGGCTGTCGAACAGCCGGCCGATGGTGAGCGGACCGGCCAGGTTTCCGACTGCGAATGCGACCAGGAAGAACGGTGCGTCCTTCGCGTCGACGCCGTAGAACTTCGACAGCACGATCGTGTACGTGAAGAAGATCGCATTGAACAGGAACGATTGCGTGATCATCAGGGTGGCGCCGAGAATCGAGCGCGATGTGTAGTGCCTGAACAACACCCTTGCCAGCACGATGAAGCCGATTTGCTGGGTGGGCTGAATGTCGATGGCCTTGTCGTCGTCGAGCGGCTCGAGCTTGATTCCTGCCGCGGTGGCCTCGTCCTCGATGTACTTGATGTTCTCTTCTGCTTCTTCGTCACGTCCCCGCATGATGAGCCAGCGGGGGCTCTCGGGCAGGTGGCGCCGCAGTCCCCAGATCGCCACCCCGAGCACCGGCCCGATCAGGAAGGGGATCCGCCAGGCAACGCTGAGGTCGACGTTGTTGAGCAGGATGTACGTGCCGAGCGTTCCGATGATCGCGCCGGCCCAGTACGTACCGTTGACGGCGATATCAGCCTGACCTCGATATTTGGCGGGGATCAGTTCGTCGATGGCGGAGTTGATGGCTGCGTACTCACCGCCGATGCCGGCACCGGCGACGAAGCGCGTGGCGTACAGGAAAACGAGCGCCAGCGTGCTGTCACCCCAGGTGAGCGCGGTCGCGGCGTTACCGAACAGGTATACGGCCAGGGTGATGATGAACAGCCGTCGCCGGCCCAGAGCGTCGGCCAACCGGCCGAAGAACAGCGCACCGAAGACCTCCCCGAGCAGGTACACCGTCGCGATGGCGCCGACTTCGGTGCTGGACAGGCCCAGCGTCTCCTGTTCCTGCAGTACGGGGCCGATCGCACCGGCCACGGTGATCTCGAGGCCGTCGAGGACCCACGCGACACCCAGCGCCATCATCAGACGGGTATGGAACGGTGACCAGCTCAGCCGGTCGATGCGCGCGGGTATCAGGGTCCGGATGACTTCCGGCTCACGCATGTCCTTGGAAGTTGTCGACACGATGCCCTCCACCTTGAGGAGCCGCCGCTCGGGCCGAGTGGCAAGACCTTCCCCGATCTGAAACCGAGGGAAACCCTGCTCATGCATTGGGTCGGGCGTGGGTACGACGAACCCAGCCCGCGGCGAACCCGTCAGGAGACAACTCATGAGTGACTCCACGCCCCGCCCCGCTTGCTGAGCGCCCATTGCCCGCTGGTCCGGTGGCCGGAGCGCTCGGCCTGGCCCTGCTCGGCGCTGCCCTGCTGCGCTATTGGCGCCGCCGGCGCGCGAGCTGACCCTGAGCGCCTGATCCGGCCGTCGTGGAACCGGTCGGGGCCTACCGGTGTCAACATGGTGCGGCAGAAAGGCTGGAGAGGCGCGTCACGGTGATGCCGAGATGATCAGGCGGTTGTCGGTGCAGATGACAGCGATGACGCCCGCCCGCTCACGACGCCGTTGACCGGCCAGGCGCCTGTCGCCAGCCGAACGTACGGCCCCGACGTCGGCGAGGAGGTGCTCGTTGCCGATGCGCGGACGGGCCAGGCCGCGGCTTATGAGGAGTTGGTACGACGACATCAGGGAGTGGCCTACCGCACGGCGGCGATGATCGTCGGCGCCACCGACGCCGAGGACGTCGCTCAGGAGGCATTCGTCAAGGCTTATCGGGCGCTGCCGCGGTTTCGGGCCGAGGCGCCGTTTCGGCCCTGGCTGCTGGCCATCGTCGGCAACGAGGCACGCAACCGGCAGCGGTCGGCGCGCCGGCTCGGCAGCGCTATTGACCGGCTCGCCGCGTTGGGCCCCGCCGACCTGGCTAGCGATCCTGCCGACCAGGTCGTGAGCTCCGACCGGCGCGCCGCTCTGGTCGCGGCGATCAGGACGCTGCCCGAGTCCGACCAGCTGGTGATCTGCAGCCGCTACCTGATGGAGCTGTCCGAGGCCGAGACCGCGTCGGCATTGCGGTGCCCGGTGGGCACCGTGAAATCGCGGCTGTCCCGCGCGTTGGTGCGGCTGCGAGACGCCATGGAGGCGACAACTGAGGAGGTGAGCCACGATGACGCTGGAAAGTGAGCTCAACGACCTCGGCCGGGTGCTGCTCGCCGAGCCAGCCCCGGACCTGGTGCCCGAGGTCGCCCACCGGATCGCCCTCGAACCGGCACGCCGGCCGGGGCTGTTGGGTCGGCTGGACTGGCGTCGCCCGTGGGTCCGCACCCTCTCGGTCGTCCTCGCGTTGAGTGCCGGCTCGACCGGTGTCCTGGCCGGCTCGGCCAGTGCGCGCGAGCGGGTCGCGGACTTCCTCAATATTCCGGGGATCTCGATCACCCATGCCCCCGCCGGAGCCAAGCCAGCACCGCAGCCGAGCGGTGGCGCGCCCTTCCTCGGCCAGCCGGTCAGCCTTGCCGAGGCGCAGGCGGTGGCACCGTTCACGATCGCGCAGCCGACGTTGCCCGGCTTCGGTGCGGCCGACGGCGTCTACGTACTGCCGGCCCGGATCGGATCGGTGGTCAGCCTGACGTACGCGCCCCGCCCGGGCCTGCCAGCGACTCCGGAAACCGGCACCGGCCTGCTGGTCAGCCAGTTCAAGGACTCGATCGACGCGATGCTATTCAAGAAGATCATCTACAACACGGCGGCGGCGCGGCCGGTGCAGGTTAACGGTCACCAGGGGGTGTGGATCGAGGGACCGCATGAGCTGACCATGTTTTCCGCTGACGGCAACAGTGTGGGATTCCCGGCCCGAAGCGCCGCCAACAGCCTCGTCTGGCAGTCCGATGGGGTGATCTTGCGCATCGAGTCAGCGCTGCCCTTCGACCAGGCACTGGCTATCGCCAAATCCGTCCGGTAGACGGCTGCGAAGAACCGCCGCCGGCTGTGTCCTGAGGCCGCGCGTGCCACCCACACCGAGCTGGCGACGGAAACACGTCCAGCAAGTATGACGATCATGGCGTTCGCCTCGGACGAAACGGGCCAGAACACCCGCGTACGCAAGGCAAACGCCATGATCACGCCAGTGGCGCGACCTTCATGTGCCCGGCTCGATCACGGAACTTCGGTCGAGCCGCCTACAGTGCGCGGACCGCGCGGTAGTCCCGCTCGGTCGTCGGCTTGCGCAACTCCTCGAGCAGGTGCGCCGTCTCGTCCTCGAGATCGCCGCCGAGCTCCTCGGCGATCGCCAGGAGCCGGTCGATGGCCTCCTTCTCGGCGGTCGGGTTGCCGCTCAAGTGCGCGGCGAGGACCCGGACCCGCCAGAGGCGCTCCATGCCGGGCTCGAGAGTGAGCCCGACCACGATGGCCTGCTCCGCTGCCCGCCACTGGCCTTCCATCAGCCGTCGGCGGGCGAGTTCGTACGCAGCGTCGACGACGGCGGAGATCATGACCTGTTTCGCGTTTTCGGCCCAGGCATAGCGGCGGGTGCCTACCCCCTCGAAGGGGCGGCCGCGGACCAGGGTCAGGGCCTGCTCGAGCGATTCCGTGGTGGCGCGCTCAGGACCTTGGGGGAGCAGGTTGCACCAGTCATGCCAGTCCGTCGTGACGTGGGGGTTGAGCTGGTAGCCGGACTCCGCCTGGTAACGCGGCAAGTAGTCTTCGCCGCTGCTGCTCACGCCGAGCCAGCGCCGCAGTTTCGACATGGCTGTGTTGCGGGTGTTATGGCCGACTCGGGCAGCGGGCCAGAGGGCTGCGTCGATGACAGCGTGGTCGACGCCGGGGTTGAGCGCCAGGAACGCGGCCAGCTCGGTGAGCCTGTTGCGCTTCGAGGGTTCGACGGCACCGCGGGCGCCGACAACATCAACCGAACCGAGTACGAGGACGCGGGGCGCGGGGTACTGCAACAGCCGTGGCTGGTCGGGCGCTGGCGCAGCCGGCTGCTCTTGGACGTGGTTCAGACTTTCCGCCGTGGGAGCGGGTGCGGGCAGCTGCTCTCGGAGGTGCTGTGTGAGGTCCGGGTCGGCCGCTGGTACGTCGGCCAGGGTCGGCTCCGCGAGCCAGTCGTGGGAAGGCTTGCCGGGTGGGGAATCCTCGTCGGCGGTACCGAAGACGTCGAGGATCAGGCCGTACGTGTGGTCATCGATGCGCTGCGGGCGGATCCACAGCATGATCGGCTCCAGCACAGCGCTGTCCTCGTCGAGGCGCAGGCACCAATCACCGATGGGCTCACCGCTGGTGACCGCGGCAATCGCCACTCTCGGCATGCCATTGACGAGATCGCTGAGCCGGGCGCGCTGCTGGTCGGTGACCTCGCCGGCGAGGAGGACGATCTCAGGTGTCCACACGCCGGGGGCGGTGCCGGCCGCGCGAGCCTGGTTGAGGTTTCCGTTGCCGGCGCTGGTCAGGATGCGGCGGTCCCGCTCGGCGCGCTCGGCTAGGTCGTCGAGGACATGATCAGCGGACGGCCGGTAGCGGATCCGGCCGGTCTCCAGGGCATCTTCGAGCTCGGGGTAGGCGCCGACGACGGTGACCTGCAGGTCATCGGCCCAGCGGCTGCTGGCGAGCTCGACGGCGAGCGCGGCCATGATCTCGCGGCTGCGCTGCGGATCTCCTTTGATGCCCAGCGCGCCGAGATACTCCAGGTCGAGGAAGACATGCCCGTCTTCGATGTCCTGCCCTATGGTGACCAGGCTCGGGTAGGGGGCCGGGATCTGTTCGGCGTCGATGCCGGTGGGTAGCTCGACGTCGGCTGGCAGCGTCCACACCGCGTCGTCAGCTGTGCCCTGCCAGGGAGCCGGGAGTTCGGCGGGCTCGGCGAGGTAGAGATCGAACTGTTTGGGGGTAAGTCGGCCGGCTCGCACGACTGGCAGCGGCATCCCGTCTCGGTGGCAGCTGGCGGCCAGGCCACGCAGTGCCAGGTCGACGGTTTCAACGCTGAGCGGGTCTGCGGTGGCGCGCAGCTCGTGTTCGGTCCGCGCAGCCGCACCCTTGGGCATCGGCAATGCGTGGCCGGGTCGGCGACGCCTTTGCTGCCGGCTGCGGCGCAGCGCGATGAGGCCGATGATGGCCGCGGCAAGCAGTGCCCCGATGCCGGCTGCGGTGCGTACGGGTAAGGACAGGCCAGCGTCGTCGAGGTCCTGCGCCTGGGCCGCCGCGGATACGGTGGTGGAGCCGATCAACGGGACGGGCGCGGGCGCGGGCGCGTTGTGGCGGTCGGCCGGGCGAAGGTCCGACGTCCGCGGGGGTGCGGCCGATGGGGCCTGGGGCGGTGCGGCTTGGGGCGGTGCGGCCTGCTGGGGCGGCGCAGGCTCGGCCGGCGGGGTCGGCGGGGTCACCCTGGCGGGCGACCGCTGGGCCGGGGCCGGCGCAGCAGCCGGGATGGCGATCAGCCAGCCAGGTTTTATCAAGTTGGGATCGGTGAAGCGTTCGCCGCCCGGCTGGACCCGGCCGGCGTTGGCCTCCCACATGTGCCGCCAATCGGAGATCCCCTCCCGTGCGGCAATGGCGGACAGCGTGTCGCCGGTTTGGATGGTGACGTCGCGGGTTGCGGCCGGCCGGCCCGCGGCAGATGCCAGCCCGGTGGCGTCGGCGGGCATGACGAGGACCGCGCCGGTGATGATCTTGTTGTTCGGGCCGACCTGGTCGGGGTTGAGCGCGACGATGTCGTGGTAGCGCAGCGGGTCGCCGAGGTGCTGGCCGGCGATCCGCCAGAGGGTGTCGTGGGCGCGCACCGTGTAGCTGGGCAGGGCGGGCGGCCGGGCCGCGGGGGCGGTGACGGCAGGGCTGTCGGCGGCGGGTGTGTCCACAGTGGACGTTGCGATCGGTGCCGGCCCAGTTGCCATCGGCCCGGAGTCGAATGGTGTCCAGTACATCGCCGTGGCCGCTGATGCGGCTACGGTGCCCGGCAGCTCGGCAGGTGCGACCGACGCGGGGTTGCTCACGAACAGCATGGCCGCTGCCGCGACCAAGCCGGCGGCGGGGCGCTGGAGCACGCTGAGCCCGGCCAGCTGGCGGGCGGCCGGGACGACTGCGCCGGATCGCAGCGCCGCCCGTTGACGGACGGCCCAGCTGACCTCTCGGACGGCCAATGCTGTGAAAAGCCCCCAGCAGATCCAGACAGCGGTCGCGATGACGATGAAGGCCAGGCGACCGTCATCCTGGGTGGACAGGCTGGTCCACACCTGGCCTGGCGAGGGCAGGGTACGCGGGAAGGCACCGATCGCGACCAGCACAACGGGCACACCGAAGACGAAGGCCAGCAGCAGCGTGAGCGATCCGGTGCCGGCCAGCACCTGCCGGCGCCGCCGCCGCTGCGGCGCGTACCGGCTCGTACCCTGGGCCGCGTGCCGGCTCATCGCTGCCCTCCCTCGACGCCAATCTGAAGCAGGGCGGTGGCCGTGCGGGTCACCGTGAAGCCCGCACCGCTGATCGGTCCGTGGCCTGGAACCACAACCGTGACCGTGACGGCGGCCGGCCCGATGATCTTGACCGTCCCGCTGACACCGGCGGCGGCCAGATAAGCCTGCGCAGCCTGGGTCGCGGCACGCGCATCAGCACTGGCTCCGGCCGAGCGGGGGGTCACCGCGATGGTGGCGGCCCGGGCTGCCTCGGCAGCGTAGGTGTCAGCTTGGGTGGCAGCCCGCATGCGCGCCCCGCCGTCGACCACCAGAAGGATGCTGGCCAGGACGGCGAGGGCGATCAGAGCCACCCATACCGTGACAGCGCCACGTTGCGCGTCGTCGTCGCGACCGTGTCGTCGGAGCAGGTCGTAGCGGGTCATGGCGTCGTCTCGCGATAGGGGTCGAGCGGGCTAACGGAGAAGTCGTGCAGGGTCCGCGATCCGGGGATGCCCGGCATGGACATCTCGTTCAGTGCGACAGTGCAATAGACGTCGACGCGGACCGAGGCGCCGGTGCCCGGTGGCGCCGAGAAGCCGGTGGTGTCGACGTCGATCTGCGTACTCAGGCAGTGCAACCGCTGATCGGCCAGCGTGCTCGTGGCGCTCTCGCGCGCCAACGCCAGCGCCTCCGCCGGCGACCGGGCCAGCGACGCCTCACGGGCGGCGCTTCCCGCCACGCCGGCCAGGGCATTGTTGGCTAACGCAACGCGCCCACCCACCACGACGAGCGCGATCAGCAGGAGGACGGCGGGGGCGAGGATCACCATCTCGACGGTCGCCGAGCCCTGGTCGCGGCGCCCCCTCATGGCGGGCCGGCCGTCGTGGTGAACCGCTCGCGAGCGGCCGACGCGGATTGGTCGATGGTGAACGAGATGCCCGGCAGCGGGACCAGGCTTGGCACGTTGCCACGAACGTGCACTCGTACGGTCGTCGCGGTGCTGCCGCTCTCGTCGGCGCTGGGGTTGTCGACCGAGCCGGCGCCGGTGCGCTTCATGTAGTCGACGGCGGCGCGGGTGCCGGCGCCGGCCGGTGCCCCGTCGGCGCGAGCAGCGCGTACGCCGGCCTGCGCAGATGCCTGGCACAGATCCCGGGCGTGGAACCACATCGCCATCTGTACGCCACCGAGGGTGATCACGATCAGCATCGGGAACAGGATGGCCACCTCGACCGTCACCGACCCCCGGTCGCGACCAGCAGGGTCGCGGCGCGCACGGCGAGACGACCGCGGACCCGAAGGTCGGCGGCTGCACTCGCGGTGCGGCCGGCAGATCACTTGATATTCGGCAACTTGTTGTTGACCACGGCGCCAATGGCGATGACCAACGCCCCGGCCAGCCCGATCAGGGCGGCGGTAATGATCGCCTGCTCCGTGGTCAGGGCGCCGCGGTCGTCCCGCCGGGGGGGCAGGCGAATCCCGTCCTGCCAGATGCACCACACCAACAGAACCGCCATGTTGATGGCGTACGCGACCAGCATCCGCTGGCCCCCTGGATTCCGGGCAGGTAGCGACATGGACGTTCCTCTCCTCATGGGGCGAACAGGCGTAGCACAGCGGGGACGAAGACCAGCAGCATGAAACCGATGCCGAGCAACGCGAGCGGGTAGACGAGCTTTTCGCTGGCCACGTTGGCGGCCGCGTGCTGGGCGGCCAGTTCGGCGTGGCGCAGAGTGCGGCTCTCGGCCAGCAATGTCTGGTAAACTGCGGCCCCCTCGGCGGCCACGCTGGCGATGTCGGCCAGGTTGCGCAACTCGTTGACGTCGAGTTCCTCGCCAAGATCGTGCAGCGCCTGCCAGGGTGAGATGCCGGCCCGGGCAGCCAACGTCAGGCGGCTGTTGATCAGTTGGAACGGCGGGCTGCTGGCCACCTCGGAGGCCGCCTCAAGCGCCTCGGGCACCGATCCGCGGGCCCGCCGCTCGAGCGCGACCAGGTCGAGCAACGACGCCAGGGCGGACCGGAACTCCGCCCTAGCGGCCTCGGCCTTTTCCCTGGCCTCGCGTGACGGCACCATCCACATGAACACGGCGAGTGCGATGCAGACGGCCCCGGGAATCACGATCGGTATCGACAGACCGAGCAGACTTGCCATCGCAACGAGGACGGAAGGTACGAGGAGCCCGGCCACCGCGACCGCCACCTTGCGCGCCGCGAGCTGCGACCGGGTCCAGCCGATGATCTGCAGGTCGGTATCGGACACGCCGAGGTGCGAGTCAAGGAACGCCGCAACCCCAGGAGGCAGCCACCCCCACCGATCGCGCGTCGACGAGACCGCCACCGCCGCGGTGGGATTGGCATCAAGCAAGGCGAGCGCCGCCGCCAGTTGCGGTGGCGCCGGGCGCAGCGCCATCACCGCGAGGGCCAGGCCGCCGGCGACGATCATCCCGGCCAGTCCGAGCATCTGCAGCGCCGTCATTGCCGGACCGCCGGCCGCGGGTCGGAGGTCAGGAAGCGGACCCCGATGACCGGCTTGGACAGCTTGCGCAGCCACAGCAACGACGCAGCGAACAACGCCACGATCCCGGCGAGAGCCAACTGACCGAAGAGGCTGGAGTACGGCTCGAGGAAGCTACGAGCGAACAGCACGAGGCCCGCAGTCAGGGCCAGGGTGAACAGCACCATGATGCGCACGTTGGAGCGTGGCTTGGCTCGGTCGGCCTCGACGTCTCGGGCCATCCGGACCCGGTCGTCAAGGTCGGTGGCCAGCCCGGTGAGCACCTGAGCCAGGCCTCGGCCGCCGTGCCGGCTCCGCAGGATGAGCGCGGCCGCGACCAGGTCGCCGGCGGGGTCGTCGATGTCATCAGCGAAGCTGCGCAGCGCGGTCTCGACCCCCTGGGGGTTCAGCCGGGACACCATCGCCGACACCTCAGGCTTGATCGCATCCGGGCAGGTGCCCAGCGACCGGCGCAACGCCGCCTCGAGTGAGCCCACCGCACCGGAACCGAGCAGGTCCGCGAGCCGGCGGGTCCAGGCGGCCAGCGCCTCGAGGCGCCCCACCCGCGCCTCGGCGCCCGATCCCGACAGCACCGAGGGAACGATGATGACCGCGCCGGCAGCCCCAGCGGCAGCGGCGGGCCAGCCAGTGAGCAGCAGTACGACGAGCCCGGCCGCGCCGGCGAGCAGCCAGGTCACGGGCAGGTTGCGGGGATCGGTAGAGCGGGGAGGGGTCGGTTCGCGCCCGACGCCGGCGAAGCCCGCGACAGCCAACACCAGCCCGGTGCCGACGAGCAGCGCGCCGACGCCCAGCACCAGCGCCGCGGTACTCACCGCGGCGGCCGGTTGTCGATGACGCGGTCCCAGTCGGAGAGCGCAGGCTGCAGCCAGGCCGGATCGAAGCCGGCGGAGCGCAACCGGTAGCCGAGGCTGGCGCTGGGCTGGTGACCGGTGGGCACGGCGCGACCGTCGGCCCGGGCGCGGAACAGCGGGTCCGCCGACGGGTAGCCGGAGTCACCGACCGGGCCCAACTCGACGACCTCGGTCACGAACCGCTCATGGTCGGCAGAGCGGCGTACGTGAACGATGAGGTCCAAAGAGGACGCCGCGCGCAGCGCGTACTCGATCGGCAGCGGCGGGGTGGCCTTGAGAACCAACTGCGCGATGCGGTCGAAGACGCCGGCAGCGCTGTCGGTGTGCAGGGTGCACATGACGCCGGCGATGCCGTTGGTGATCGCGTCGAGCATGTGCACGATGTAGCCACCGCGTACCTCACCGACAATGAGCCGATCCGGGCTGTCTCGCAGCGCCTGCATCAACGCATCACCCATGCCGAAGGCGCCCATGCCCTCAGCGTTGGCCGGGCGCGCTTCGTACGACCTGACCACGCAGTGCCGGTTGAGCAGATGGGTGCCGAGCTCGCGGTCGTCCTCGACGGTGACGATGACCTGATCCCACGGGATCTCGTTGGTCAGGGCGCGCAGCAGGGTGGTCTTGCCGTGGCTGGGGGCGCCGGTGACCAGGATGCTCGCCCCGCCGAGGACCGCGGCCCGCAGGAAGGCGCGCAGCGGGTCATCGACCATCCGGCGCACCCGCAGGTCGTCGAGGGTGACGTCGACGTGGCGGTGGACCCGGATCGTGCCGGATGGCCGGGGCAGGACGTCCATCTCCGCGGCCAGCCGCGCGCCGAGCCGACCGACGCTCTTGAGGCGGAGGTTCAGGATCGGGCTGGCTGCGGAGAACTCCCGGCTGCTCTGCTCGCCGCCGGTCCGCGAGCCGAGCGTCTGCAGCATCGTGACGAGTTCGGCGTCGGTCCGCGCGATCGGCGGACCCTGCACCTTTTCACCGCTGGCCAGCCGCAGGATCGTCGGCTCGCACCCCTCGAAGTAGATGTCCTCGATGTCGCCGCGGGCCAGCAGCGGTTGCAACCTGCCTAGGCCGGCGATCTCCGCGAGCACCGCCGCGACCAGGTCGTCTTCGGCATTCATGCTCGGCGCGGGTCGGCCGTGGTTGACCTCGTGCAGGATCCACGTCTCGAGCTCTTCCTGGATCAGGGTCACGGTGAGCTCACGGCGGTCCGCTTCGGCCAGCGACGGGAACTTCTTCTCCTCCTCGGCCAGCCGGGTCGCGACCCGGCTGCGGAGCTGGGCGACCGTCTCGTAGTCGAGTGCTGGCTCTGTCTTCTCTGCCGGCTCTGCTGCCTCTGGCGGGTTGGCCGACGTCGTCACGACGTACGGCATGAAGTCGGCGGTCACATCGTGCTCCCCGCGGGGTAGCGGGTGGCCATGTCGAGGCGGGCCATCCGAGCTGCGAGGGCGCTGCCCGCCCGCAGCAGCCGGGTCTGCGACAGCCCGCGGACACCCACCTGGCTTCCGTCGGACAGCACCGCCGCCGCCGCGCGGTCATCGGGCAGCTCGCCGCAGTCCGGCATTCCGAGCTGCTGTGCTACCTGCTTCGTGCTGTACGGGCCAGCTCCCACCACCAGGGCGCCGACCTTCTGCAGATCGCCGAGGTGCTCGCGAAGTGCGCTGGCCGCCTGCATGGCAGCCCGCACCGATCGCACGGTGGGACGGACGGTGAGCAGGATCTGATCGGCCGATCGCAACACCGGCCAGCACGACAGCGCCCCGAGCCGGCCGGTGTCGACGAGCACGTCACGGCCGATCAGCGCCGGGGCGCGCTCCAGCGCCAACGCCAGCCGGTCCCAGCCGCCGCTGGTCATCGCCGCCGCCTGGCTGGAATTCTGCAGGCCCGGCATGAGCCACACATGGGATGCCTCCGGCAGCGCCACGACGTGCTGGCCGATCATTGTCGCTGCCTCGATCGCTGGCACTCGACGGGTCGCCGTCGCCCACGACAGCAGGCCGTGATCGCCACTGACCCGTCCGACGACCAGCCCCGACGCCATGTCACCGCCCGCCACGTCGCAGTCGACGACCAGCAGCGGTGACTGCCACGCGAGGGCAACGACCCAGGTTGACGTCGTCGCACCGGGTGCGGCCTTGCCGGACGTCACCGCGACAAGCACTGGCAGCTCACCCGCCCGCAGGTAGCAAGATCAGGGCGAGATCACCAGTTGAGGCGAGCTGAGCGACGGTCACGCCGACCGTGGATGCCACCCGTACATCGACAACGGTGACCCCACTGGCGGGGTCGAACTCCCCGATGCCGGCGACCGTCGCCGCAATGCCCGCCGCGGCGCCGGGCAGCGGGACGGACTCTCCGTTGTCCTTGCCGGGCGTCTGCACGATCAGCACCTTCTGCCCGGCCGTCAGGCCACGGCCAGGCAACTGGCCGACCTTCAGTGGCAGGGCGACGAGTTGCTGACCGGCGGTGAAGCCGTCGCTGGTGCCGAACTGGCCGAGGGTCAGCAGGCTGCCCGGCCGCAGCTCCACCAGGGCCACCCGCCCGACGACGTCGGAGCGGTCGCTGGCCGGGATGGGCGTGAGCCGCGGATCAGAAGAGATGGTGGCGGTCGTCAGATCCGCATCGGTAATGGTCGTGCCCACGGCCACCGGCTTCGCCACCGCCAGCACAGTGGTGCGCTGCACGAGCGCCTGCCCAGCCCACATCGCCACCAGCCCGCCGAGCAGCACGATCAACACCGAGGCCAAGAGCAGCTTGCGGTTCCACTGGCGCGGTGCGGCGGCGGTTCGTACGGCTGGAGCCGGTGCCCCAACAGGGGTCGACGCCGGCTGCTGCGGCGCTACCAGGCTGGGCGCCGGAGGAACTTCACTTCTGTGCGTTGTCATTGCCGCACCACCGCCTGACCTTCGGCAACAGCGAACCTCGCCTGCGTGGTGGTGATCAGGTCAGGCAACGACCCGCTCACCGGGGTCCCACCCGCATCGCCGACCCAGCTGACCCGCCACACGATCCCGGCCTCGGCCGTCACCTGCCCGGCCGGGTAACCCAGGGTCGACTTGCGGTACTGATAGTCGCAACCCCCCGGCGCCCGGTCCCACTGGCCGTCGGCGCCGGCCCGCCAGGCCCGCCCGGGGCCGGTGCACGAGACCACCCCGTCGCCATTGCCGGGATCGAACCTCAGCGCCTCCGGTCGCGCGGTCACCACCACCCAGACCGCGCCGGCCTGCACGCGCTTGCTGACCGGCCGGTACGTCGCCGGGTCGGTCCAGAACCACGTGTGCATGTTGACCACCGTGTAGATCCGGCCATCGGGCAGTCTCTCCGCCGGGGACCGGCTCGCGGTCGGCGCCGACAGCGACAACTGCCCGAAGGCGATCTGGGCCAGTTGCCCCGGTGTGAGCGTGGCACCCCCACCACCGAACGACGCCGCCGTGTCGCAACTGAGAGCGGCCGGGAACAGCTGAGTGCAGATCAACGCCTGCTGAGCCGCCTGGCAGGCCGCGTTGCACGTACCGCCCGGGCCCGGCTGACTCGCGCTGGACCCAGGGGAGCCGGGCGATTCCACGATGACCCCGATGGTGTTGCCGCCGTGCTCGCCCGGGGTGACGACGATCGGCGGTCTCCCCGGGCCCGCTTGAGCGGGCTGCCCAGCGAGGGAGAACCCGAGCCCGACCAGCGCCACTGCCGTCAGGACGACAATGCGGCGCATCGGAGTCAGCATTTCTCGTCCACGTGATACTCGATCTGCCGAACGCGCCATGACCCGTCGCCTCCCTTGACGAAGTACGCCCTGATACTGGATCGGGCAACACCTACGGTCCGCTTGTATCCGGTCTTTGTGAAGATCGATCCGGCCCGGCTTGCATCCAGGCAGTCACGCATGACAGCGGTTGACTTGCCGGCCACGGGCTGCTGCCAGTACGGATGCGGGATGACGGTGCCGTAGGCACCGACGTCGGCGCGGCGGTTCTGCGCCGCCGCCGTGAGAACCTGCGCCTTGATCGGGTCCACCGCCACCTCGGCGAGCCTGGCCGGCCACTGCCCCTGCGGGTACGTCGTGATCAGGTTGGGGTACAGAAGCAGGAACTTCGCCCAGACCGTCTCCACCACCGCCCGATCGGTGGATTCAAGCACAGCAGCTGACACCGGTGCGCTGCTGGGCGACGTGCCCGCGAAGGGTGCAGCGCTGGCTCCACCTCCGCGCGAGTCCGTCGACTCTGAAGAATTGCCACATCCCGCTAGACACAGTGCCAGCGCGACCGCACCGGCGAGGGTGACACAGGTCTTGCTCAACGGCTCGGCCTCCTCCTCAGGCAGGTGGCAGACACTACATGTCGGTCATGTCATGGCCGTGTGCTCGTACATACGGATAGTGACATAGATCGTTGCGGCCAAACCCTACGACGTGGGCATTAATCGCTGTCTTGCGCCTCATGCGGTCACTGTCCAGCATGCTCAACAGAAGGTGTGCTGGATAGATGTCTTGTGACCTCAATACGTCTGGGGGGCCAGTTCGGAACCAGGGTCTGCCGCAGCGCGGACCGCTGCGATGAGCCGCCGACGGGCGCGACTCGTACGTTGCCGCAGCGCCGTTTGAGAGATTCCCATGCGTTCGGCCAGTGCGACCCGGCTCGAATCTGCGGCCGACGGAAGGTAGACCCGGACCAAGACGGTGGCCTCGTCGGACGAAATGGCCTCGACGTCGAGCGCCCAGGCGACGACCTCGAGCAGGTCGGCATCGGGGCTTGGTGTACCAGTCTGGGTCACCGTCGGTTGGGCGGTGCTCTCCTCGGGCGTGACGGCCAAGCGGCCGGCCGTCTCCTCCGGGTCCATCGGAATGTCCGCGGGTGGCCTGCGCAGATCCGTCGTCAGCCGGTGCAGCGTGTCGAGGGCCAGATTGGCGGCGACCCGGGTGTGCCGGCGACTGACCGGGTAGGCGTAGATGACCTCCCAGAATGTGGCCACGGCGATGTGGGCTCGATCGTTCCGGTGGCGATTGTCGTTGCTCGACGGCCGGGTCGTGCGCGACATGCGGGCGAGCTTGGGCAGCATTGCCTGCAAGACAACACGTGCCGCCAGTTGATGCCCTGCTTGCGCCAGCCGTACGAGCCCCAGCAGCAGCCGATCGGTTTCCGGCTCGTCGCCGGCGTCGATGCGGTCGACCAGATCACCTAGCGAGGTGATCCCTTCGAAGCACGGGTTGGCTGCCGCCCAGCGCCGCAGGGTGTGCCGCATCGAGGACAGGGCGCACAGCCGCGACCAGTCCTGGGACAGCTGCCGCAGGATGGGCGCGGCCTCTTGGGCGCCGCCGAAGGCGGGCTGACTGTCGACGTCGTGAATGCGGAAGATTCCGGCGCGGGCGGCGGCGAGTGTCGTCGACACGTCGAGCGCTCCGATCCTGGGGATGGGGTCGGGCTAACGATGTTTCGGAACCGCCCTTGCCCGATGTCTTGCCCGATGCGCTCGATCAGCCCAGAAACGTGTGTATACCGAGCCTAAGAGTGGCTTACTCGGGCGGACGATGAAGTGCACCGGGTCCACCAAGGTTACTTCGGGATCTGTGACTGTGCTGGCATGGCTGGAACCGGCTCACGTGTGACAGCCCGGCCGATGCACCGACCACCGCGCCATGTTCGGCGTTCGGTATTGACCGATCATCGGCGCTTGCTTGACGGGTGCTAGGCAGACCCATGGCTCTGGCCATATCTGAACGCCAAAGTAGTGGCCAGAGCCTGATTCTCGCGGTATCTTTCATGGCCATAACCATTAAGTTAACTATCGAGTCGAAGGCCATAGCCATGAAGTCAGCGGAGTCACGTACCGCTCGGCGTGCGTTGGACCGACGCCTGAGCCAGTTGCCGCCCGCGGCAGCATTCACGCCTCCTGCCCGCGGATGGATCAGGGCGATCCGTGACGCGCTGGGCATGTCTGCTGCCGACCTAGCCACGCGCTTACACGTGACGCCGGCAAGTGTCAGTGATATCGAGCGTTCCGAAAGCGACCGCCGCATCCGATTGGACACCCTCGAGCGTGCCGCCACGGCGATGGGCTGCGAACTGGTGTATGTACTTGTCCCGAGCGGCAGTTTGGCCGACGTCGTGCAGCAGCAGGCTCGGGCAAAAGTCGAACAGCAGATGCAGGCTGTCTCCCGTGCGATGGATCTAGAAGCGCAGAGCACCCCGGTCGACGACGAGGTCGTGCAGGAGGAGATTCAGCGGCTCATCGACTCTGGGCGGTTGTGGAAGTGACCCCATTCGGTGGCGACCCGGAGGGGTCACTCCGCTGACCGAGGAAGACGTTGACGACCTCAAGCCATCGTGGATCACCACGCAGGCCGAGCTGAACCAAGCCGAGGCGGAGAACATCCTGCGCGCACGCACGTGGACCACCCGCACCCGGCGACGGCCATTCTGGTACCTGCAAGATGCCGGCCTACAGGATCTGCACCAGCGGATGTTCGGTGACGTATGGGCCTGGGCCGGGAAGCTGCGCCGGCGTGAGACGAACATCGGGATCGAACCGCATCTGATCCCGGTCGCGCTGCGTGACCTCTGCGACGACACCCTCGCCCAGATCGGTGATGGCGAGACCCTCGCGTACCCCGCCGATGAACTCGCGGTTCGCTTCCATCATCGGCTGGTGGTCATTCACCCCTTCCCGAACGGTAACGGCAGACATGCACGCCTGGCCACCGACCTGCTCGTCGCCGACCTCGACGCCGAGCCGTTCACCTGGGGCGGGGCCGAGCTCACCTCCCCCACCGAGCTTCGGACGGACTACCTGGCGGCCCTGCGGCACGCAGACAGCAGCCTCGACTTCACCCCACTCATCGCATTCGCCCGCCGCCCCAACTGACCAGGCAGCGACGGTGAGGCGTGATGGTTGAGTCGGCTGCTCGGACCTCGACCGTGGTTCGCCCCGGCGGCGCTGTTCGCCTACGGGACTCTCCGGTGTCCTAACCATCCTGCAGGCGCTCCTGGGTCGAGTGCCAGACAGCGTGTCTACGGTCGCACCGGGCTGGCGATCCAGCCGCCGCTGGTGAAATTTCGCGACGCCGTAGAGATCCTCTACGAGGACTCCTATACCGAGGCAATCGCGTCCGGCGATCCTTTCGGCGACCCCGATCGCCGGACTCGTCACGGCCGGCTTGGCTGGCTATGCCCCGATTTCTGAGGGGTTCTCTGGCGGAGCAGTTCTCATTTTGCGGCTCGCCGGACACGTACCCGTGCGACAAAACTGCCGTAGGAGCTGTCACAGCAGACCTGCCTCGCGGACCTTCCCTAGATGTCACCACGTCCGGGAGGGGAACGCGAATATGGACGACGACCAGCTGGATGCGCAGGCACTCGACGATGCAGCGGTGGTGCACGCGGCCCGGCGCCGGATCGGTGAAGCTGTCGCGGCGCTGGCCATTCGCCCGTTGGACGAGCCGGCTGCCGCGCTCATGCGTGCGGCGCTGGGCTCGCAGGGTTCCGCCCGGGCGGCCATCGCGCGGCTACAGGCGGCCGAGCGCCCCGACCCCCCGGGCAGCGATGGACTGGCTGCGGAATCACCGGAGCGGCCCACGTGATATCCCTGACCCGGCGGCGATCCCCATCTCGTGGGCTCGCGGAGCCCGATGTCGATCAGCGGGCGCCAGCCGATGCCCCCGTACGTCTGCAGTCGCAATGGACCGGCGGGTCGGCGCTGGCAACCAGAGCGGCCACCCTCGTCCTGTGGGCGGCGCTGGCATCCGGACCGTTGGCGCTGGCGGTTGCCGTCCTGGTGTTGCTGAGCCTGTCGGGGCCAGCTCCGACAACCGCCCGGCCGACCGACGATCGGGCCGGTGAGCAGGCTGCGGTCGAGGAGTTCGCGCAGCGCTTTGTCGTGCTGTGGCTGCAGACCCCCCAGGGTCAGGAGAAGCAACTGGCACCGTTCGTGAAGGTGCCCAGCCTGACGCTGGCCGCGCTGCCCTCCGTCGCCAGCGACGCCGACACCGCCGGTGTCCTCCAGGTCGGCCCCGGTCTATGGACGATCACGGTCGGCGTCAACGTCACAGCTCCGCCTGCCGTGGACGCGCCAGCGACCGCACCGGTGCGCCGATTCTTCCAAGTGCCAGTCCGCTATGACGTGGGGGCCCTCGTGGCCGCGGCGCTGCCTTCGCCAGTGGCAGCGCCGCCCATTGCCGCCGCCCCAGAGTTGGCCTACCGCTACCGGGCCGACCTCACCCATCCGCTGGCCACCTCGGTCGAGGACTTCCTCGCCGCGCTGCTGACCGGCACCGGTGATGTCACCCGGTACGTCTCCCCTGGTACGACGATCGCCCCCGTCACGCCCGCTCCCTTCACCTCGGTTGTCGTGACCGACGTGCAGGTCGACCTGGACCTGCCGGCCAATGAGGCGGCGCCAGCACCCGGCGATCAGCGGCGGGTTCTGATAACCGCCCGGGCCAGCGGCGGCACCAAGCAGGAGATCGGCGTGCAATACGCGCTCACCCTGGTCGCCCGCGCGGGGCGCTGGGAAGTCAAGGCCATCGACCCCGCCCCTATGACGGCGATCATCCCGGGCGTCTCGCCCACCGGCTAACCGCAACAGAGAGGCACATCATGCCCATCGTCCACGACATAGCAACGACTTTGCTGGCGGTCCCGGCGCCCACGCCACCCTCGGGGACTGAGGGAGGGGTGCTCGACTGGGGCAACGACAAGGTCGCCGAACTCGGCTCATTCTTCCGGGGCTTCTCGGTCGTCGCCGGGATCGGCTTCGTCATCGCCCAGGCGCTGATCTCCCGGGGCGCCTTCTCCCGGATCATCATCTCCGGCCTGGCCGCCGCGGTGTTCATCTGGATCGTGTGGAACGTCACCGATCTGAAGGACCGCGTCGGCAAGGACCTCCAGGCCGCCCCGGCCGTGGTCTGGGTTCACGCCGGCGGCACCTCGACCGCTGTCCCCGGCGCGACGCCCGGTGCCTACGGATGAGCTCGTCAACTCCCCCGGAATTGGTGAAGTGGTACACCCGCGCCCGCAGGTTCCCCCAACTCATCGGCCGCACGCCGGACGGCGCGAAGATCTGGGGTGGGCCGTACACCTTCACTCAGGCCATCGGCGCGGGCGTCATCGCCCTGGTCGCCGTGAACACGATGGGCCTGTGGGCTAACTACGGCTTCATCGGCAACACATTGGTGCTGGCCGCTGTCACGTACGGCGGGGTGCTGCTCCTGGGCCGGATTCCGGTCGGCGCCCGCAGCCCGATCTCGTTGATCGCCGGCAGCATGCACGCGGTGATGGCTCCTCGTAGCGGTCGGCTCGGCGGCCGGGCCGTCCGGCCGCGCCGCCCGCACGTCGTCCGGCACCGCGTGATCGTGGCGCTCGGCGCGCCGACGCCCCGTCCGGCCACCCTCCCTCGTCAGCGCGCGGCCCCGTCCGTACGGCGCACCCGTCCGGCCAGCAAACCTGTTACCGCCAAACATGCGGCTCCCAAGCCGATGACCGCCAAGACCGTGCCCGCCAGGCCGATTCCCGCCAAGCGGATCCCCGCCAAGCGGATTGCCGTCAAGCCGCCTGCCGCCAAGACCCCGATCGCCAAACAGCCTGCTGCCGTCGAGCCGCCTGCCGATCCCCGGCCGAACCTCACCGGCGTCCAGACCCTGCTTGCTCAGGGCCGTACCGCACCATCAGAGAGGGACTGAATGCGCTCTCCAACTCGAACCCTGGCCGGCAATCTGCAGTGGACGCGCTCCGGTACGGTCTGGGCGCACTGGCTCCTCCACGCCCTGCCGTACGGATTCCGCCCCGACAAGGACAAGCGCGACGTGCGCGCCCTGCACCAGGCGCTGTTCCGGGCGCTGCCGGGTGAGTCGCTGCTGCTCGGGGTGTGCGCGGGGCTCGACCCGGCCGCGGTCGTCGAACGCATGCTCCATGGGATCGAGCTGGACCAGTGCCCGGACTGGGCGGCTGAGTGCGAGGCGACCATGGACACCCTCGACGTGATCGGCCCGGGTGAGCGGGTGTTCTGGCTCAGCGTCCCACTGGCCGACGCCCGGCCCGCCGACCGCCTGCTGGAACCACTGCGGTCCGCGGCGGCTGACCTTCGCGACAGCCTGGCCCTGCCGCGTTCGGGTGTGCCCGAGGCCGATCTGTCCCGGCGCATGGAGCAGGCCCGCAAGGTCGCCGACGGGGTACCGGCGCCGTTCCGGCCGCGACCGGCTACCCCGGCACAGATGGTGTGGCTGTACCTGCACGCCCAGCAGCGCGGCCTGTTCCTGGATCTGGATCTGCCTGCCATGGGCCCCGGTGACGTCGCCGGTCAGCTGCTGACTCCTCGGACGGGGGCGAGCGTGCCGGATGCGCTGCTCGACGAGGGCGGCCAGAGCGATCTCGATCGCAGAGACCCGCGCGGCTGGAACCCACTCGGCCGGCGCTACCTCAAGGTCGCTCAGCCCGGCCGCGCAGATGAGGTGCCGCCGTGCTATCAGTCGATGCTGGTGCTGGCGGATGTGCCGGCCGACGGGATGCAGTTTCCCGGCAGCGAGTTCGTCGGCCGCGTCGATGAGTGCGGCCTTGAGGTCGACTGGGCGATGCGCCTGCACGTGCGCGCCAGCGCTCAGGTGGCTACACAGAACCGCCGAGCACTGGTCAATCTCAACGAGCAGTACGGCCAGCGTGAGGGCGAGATCTCACATGGCTTGAAAACCCTGGACCGGGCGGCGGCGGACCTGGCCGAATACGCCGCCGCCCTCGAATCGGACAAGCTCGAGGTGGAGGTGCAGGCCACCACGATCTTCTGCGTTGCCGCACCCAACCCGGCCGAGGCGGTCGACCAGGCGCGCACGCTGTCGGACTACTTGGGCTCTGCCGGGTACAAACTGTCGCAGCCGCTGGGCTACCAGGAGGACCTGTGGTGGGCCATGCAACCCGGCGTGCCGGCGAACAAGGCGGTCAGGGAATTCGCCCAGATCACCACCTCACGAGCCCTCGCCGCGGCCGTCCCTCTCGCCAGCACCGAGCTCGGCGACAACATGGGCAGCCTGCTGGGCCTGAACATCTCCACCGGCCGGCGCGGTGTTGTCCTGCACGACATCGGCGGCGCCGCGGACCGAGACGTGTCCGGCTCGCTGGCGATCGCAGGTGAGCTCGGAGCGGGCAAGGCGCTCGCGACGGACACCCTCATCCCGACACCCACCGGGTGGGCCCTGATGGGAGACCTCGCCCCGGGAGATCAGGTCTTCGACGAGATGGGTCGGCCCACGCTCGTACTCGGGGTGTCGGACGTCATGACCGATCATCACTGCTATGAAGTTGCCTTTTCCGACGGGTCGACCATCACGGCGGATGCCGAGCACCTCTGGACGACGCTGCCGGACCGGATTCGCTGCCTGCCGGCGCAGCGCAACTACCAGATCCCCGCGAGCGGCGGCACGGACATGGTCGAACTTCCTCGGCGCACCACCAGCCTGGTCAGCGAGGGCTGGCCGAGCTTCGGCGCCACCTTCACCACCAGGGAACTGGGCCGCACGCTGAGGCGAGGTGCGCAGGCGAATCACGCCATTCCGATGGCCGCCGAGCTGACATTGCCAGACATCGACCTGCCCATCGATCCCTACGTCCTGGGTGTCTGGCTAGGCGACGGCTCGAGCCGGACCGCATCGGTCACGTCGGCCGACCCCGAGATCCTCACCTTCGTGGCGGCCGCCGGCTACACGGTCGCCAAGCTGGCCGGTCGCTATCAGCACAGCGTCTCCATCCCCGGCCAGTCGCGAGCGACGGTCGAGACCCGGCCGTGCGAATACTGCGGCGTGGACATGGAATGCAGGTACGAGGCCCGCCGGTACTGCGGCCACAACTGCTCATGGGCGGCCAGCAAGCTGAGCCCCGGCCCGGTGGCCCCTACCTACTGCCAGACCTGTGGGAGGGAGCTGGGTCGCTCCAGCACCGGCCGGCGCTGCGCAGGCTGCTGGCATTCATCCTCGCTCGGCGGCCGGCTGCGCACTCTCGACCTGCTGCAGAACAAGCACATCCCACCGGCCTATTTGCGCGCCGGCCCCAGCCAGCGACGAGCCCTTTTGGCCGGTCTCCTGGACACCAACGGAACGGTCTCACCGGGGGGAGCGGTTGAGTTCACTAACCCGAACCCTCAGTTGGTCCGTGATGTCCGCGAGCTGGCTTGCTCCCTGGGCTATGCCGGCACGGTCGGAGTAGAGCGAGCGCCACGGGGCGGCAACGACTGCGGGTCGGCCTGGACCGTGGCATGGACCACTACCGACCCGGTGTTCTGGCTGCCACGCAAGCTACGCGCGCTTGCCGAACGGACCTCCCGGAGTACCCCCGCCCCGCACCGCTTCCGGTACGTCACCGCGGTGCGCGAGGTGCCGTCCGTGCCGGTCCGCTGTATCCGGGTCGCCAGCCCGTCTCGGCTCTACCTCGCCGGCCGATCCATGATCCCCACACATAACTCGCTCACCCTCAAGAAACTTGCCGGGGATGTCGTCGATCGGGGTGGCCGGATCATCTGCGCCGACCGGACCCCGATGGGGGAATACGCCAACTGGGCGAGATCGGTGACCCGGGCGACGGTCGTGGACGTCAACGATCCGAACGTGAGCCTCGATCCGCTGCGGTTGTTCGGGCCGGTCGCCGGCTCGCGGGTGACGCAGTCCTTCCTGACACCGCTGCTCAACATCGCCCCGACGTCGGAGCGCGGCGTACTGATCTCCGACGTCTTGGACCCGGCGTACCTGCACGAGCACGCCATCACCGGGCTGGGTAGCCTGCTGGCCCACCTGCGCCTGGGCTGCGCGTTTCCTGGTGCCGACGAGCTGGCCCGTACCATGAATGTCTTCGCGCGGCGCGACTTCGGCAAGGTGATCTTCGACGAGTCGCTGCCGCCGCTGCAGCCCGCGGCGCCGGCCGTCATCATCCGCACCCACACCCTCGAGCTGCCCACCCGCAGCGAGATTGAGCACGAGCACTTGTTCGCCCAGATGCGACTGGAGAAGATCTTCGGCCGGGCGATGTACGCGCTGGTCGCGGCGCTGGCCCGCCAGATCTGCTTCAGCGACACGAGCGTGCTCGGCCTGTTCGTCGTCGACGAGGCACACCACGTCACCGCCAGCCCGGAGGGTGAGCGCGAGATCGTCGACTTCGTTCGCGACGGGCGCAAGCACCGCGCCGCCGTCGCTCTCGGATCGCACGACCCCGAGGAGGACTTCGGCAGCCCGACCCTGCGAGGGCTCATCCCGACTCGGATCCTGATGCGGCACCGCGACAAGACCCTGGCCAAACGGGGGCTGGCCTGGCTCGACATGGAGCCCGACGACGACCTGGTCGAACTGCTCACCGAGGACACGTCACCGGTCGGCCCGAACGGTGTCGAGGAGTACCGCCGCGGCGAAGCCTTCCTGCGTGATTCCAGCGGCAACGTCGGGCGGGTCAAGGTCCTCGCGCCGTGCGTACCCGCCCGCAATGGAGCCGTACGGACATCACCCCCCGAAAGGGGCCATCCCGAGCGCAACGTGGCCACCGGAGGGGCAGGTCAGCAGTGACGCGGTGGCGCAGGTGGGGCCCGCGTATGGCGGTGCCGGTGACGGCCGTCCCTGTCCTGCTCGTGCTCTGGGCGACGTCAGCGGCCGGCGACGACGGCAGCAAACTCAGCCAGACACCCGGCGCGCTGAGCTGGATCAACCCGAAGGACTCGCGCGGAATCGGCGTATGGAACTACGAGATGTCGCTGGATCGCGGCGGCGTCACCTCGCCGAGCAAGGTCATCTGGTCGTCCTACATCGACTTCTACTGGTCGCTCTACCGGTCGATCGTGGTGATCGCGATCTGGCTCATCGACTGGGTGCTGAGC
>Ga0136617_10000904_pt1 | contig 25915 bp, 19 predicted proteins | sample AntDrymUQ3222106_2_FD_129672 | JGI IMG/M metagenome (GOLD analysis project Ga0136617, IMG submission 129672) | Polar desert sand microbial communities from Dry Valleys, Antarctica - metaG UQ322 (21.06) | ecosystem: Environmental > Terrestrial > Soil > Desert | place: Antarctica: Dry Valley...
ACCACACCCCCGCCCGAGGAGACCACACCCCCGCCCGAGGAGACCACCTCCGCGGAGCCGGAGACCTTCTCGATCGACGAGGGCGACTACGTCGGCCGCGACGTCGAGGAGGTCGAGGGCGAGCTGGAGGAGCTGGGCCTGCAGCCGACGCAGGAGGAGGTCGACAACGACGGCACGCAGACCGAGGGCGCCGTCGCCTCGGTCAGCCCCACCTCCGATCTGCAGGAGGGTGACGAGGTCGTCGTGGAGTACTACGGTCCGGCGGCCGACACCGACACCCCCGGGCCTCCGGAGACGCCACCAGGCCAGGAGAAGAAGGAGGATGACGAGGAGTGAGCGCCCTCATCGGTGGACGCTACGAGCTCGGCGAGATGCTGGGCCGCGGCGGTATGGCCGAGGTGCGCAAGGGCACCGACAGCCGCCTCGGACGGGTGGTCGCGGTCAAGCGGCTGCGCACCGACCTCGCGAGCGACGCCACCTTCCAGGCCCGCTTCCGCCGCGAGGCGCAGTCCTCGGCCTCGCTCAACCACCCCGCCATCGTCGCGGTCTACGACACGGGTGAGGAGGAGGCGACCGACGGCCCCGGCGGCGAGACCGTCGCCCAGCCCTACATCGTCATGGAGTACGTCGCCGGCCGGACGCTGCGCGACATCGTCCGCGAGGGCCGCAAGATCCTCCCCGAGCGTGCGCTCGAGATCACCAGCGGCGTCCTCTCGGCCCTCGACTACTCACACCGCGCGGGCATCATCCACCGCGACATCAAGCCCGGCAACGTGATGCTGACCCCGTCGGGTGACGTGAAGGTGATGGACTTCGGCATCGCCCGCGCGATCTCCGACGCCAGCTCCTCGATGACCCAGACGGCCGCGGTCGTCGGCACCGCTCAGTACCTCTCGCCGGAGCAGGCGCGCGGCGAGACGGTCGACTCGCGCTCCGACGTCTACTCCGCCGGCTGCCAGCTCTACGAGCTGCTCACCGGGCGCCCGCCGTTCGTGGGCGACAGCCCGGTGGCCGTCGCCTACCAGCACGTACGCGAGCAGGCGGCGCCGCCGTCGGACCACGACCAGGACCTACCGCCGGCGATCGACGCGATCGTGATGAAGTCGCTCGCCAAGCGGGTGGAGGACCGCTACCAGAGCGCGGCGGCCATGCGCAGCGACATCGAGCGCTACCTCGCCGGCCGGCCGGTGCACGCCACACCCCCGCCACCCCCGCCGCCGGAGGAGCCCACGACCCTCGCCGCTCCCGTCCCTGCCGCAGCCGGGCAGGACGACGAGGACGGCGACCGGCGCTCGCGCACCGGCCTGATCGTGCTGCTGGCGCTGCTCCTCGTCGCGCTGGTCGCGGTCGCCGCCTATCTGCTCCCGCAGCTCTTCGAGTCACCGCCTGAGGAGCAACGGGTGCCGGAGGCGGTCGGCGAGACCGAGCGGGACGCCCGGGCGCTGATCGGCGACGCCGGACTCGCCGTCGGTGAGGTGACCTTCCGGACCGACCCCGACGCCCGCCGCAACACCGTGCTCGAGCAGGACCCCAACGCAGACCAGTACGTCGGGCCCGGCACCGAGGTCGACCTCGTGGTCTCCAGCGGCCGGCCGCTGGCGGACGTGCCGTACGTCCTCGGCCAGCCTCGCCGCCAGGCCAGGACGACCCTCGACGACGAGGGCTTCGAGGTCATCGAGACCGAGCAGGAGTCCGACGAGCCGCGGGGCCAGGTGCTCGAGTCCGATCCGGCTCCGGGCGCCAGCGTGCCCGAGGGCAGCACGGTCACGATCTTCTTCTCCGACGGTCCCGAGGAGGTGCCGGAGGTGACCGGCCTGCTGCAGCCGCGCGCCGAGCAGACCCTCCAGGCTGCCGGCTTCGCGGTCGACGTGGTCGAGACGACCGACACGACCGAGCCGCGCGGGACGGTGCTGCGGCAGAGCCCGCAGGGCGGGCAGCCGGCCGCCGAGGGCGCGACGGTGACGATCGTGGTCTCGGACTTCGAGGAGCCGGAGGAGCCGAGCGAGTCGCCCAGCGAGAGCGAGAGCCCGACCGAGTCGGAGTCGCCGACCGACGACACCTCGTCCAGCCTGCCGACCGAGACCACCACCACCCGCCGCGGGGGCGGATGATCAGCCCAGCGGCTCGGCGTACTGCAGGTCGGTGAGGCCCTCGTACGCCGGGGCCTCGAGCCGTTCCTCGGTCTCCATCTCCCAGCCGACGGAGATGTCGGGGACCGCCGCTGCGACCCGGTAGCCCGCGAGGTAGTCGTCCTGCGCCACCGCCGCCTCCAGGGCGGCGGGGTTGCCGACCGCGGAGACGACGTAGGGCTGGGCGTACGCCACACCCTGCAGCATCACGGCGTTGCCCTCGCACTTGATGCCGGTCGTGGTGATCACCCGCTCCCCCTGGATCGTCATCGCCTCGGCGCCGCCCTTCCACAGGGCGTTGGCGACGGCCTGGATGTCCTGCTGGTGGACGACGAGCAGGTTGAGGTCGCGGGTGGTGGAGTTGATGACCTCCTCCGGGGCGTCGGAGAGGGTGATCGTCACCCCGGGGCCGGTACGCGGGCGGAGTCCGGCGGGGTCCTTGAGCCTCTCGACCCGGCTGCGCACCTTCCGTGCCTCGCCCGAGCCGACCTGGGTGGTGAGCTGCTCGACGTCGTCCCCGAGCTCGGTGACCCGCGCCTGCAGTGCCTCGTACTCGCGGTTCTCCTGGCCGACGAGCGACGCGAGATCGGTATAGCGACCCGGTCGCAGGTCGGTGCCGCCGCTGTTCGCGGCGCTGGTGACCAGCAGCGCGCCACAGGTGAGCAAGACCAACGGCGTGCCGAGCCGCCAGCCCCGGAGCCGGCCGGCCAGTGCGGCGGTCCCACGGCGCAGCCGACCACGCCCGGGCTCCCCTTCGGGACCGGGGCTCGCGTGGGAACCGGCGCTCATGACGACTACGCTAGCCCCCGCGCCCACCCGGGCGTGCCACGCGACCGTGCCCCGACCGGCCGACCGAGGAGTGCAGGTGTCCAAGTCGAAGACCAAGCAGGACCTGACCGCAGTGTCCGGCGGCCGGGTGTTGTCGGTGCGCTTCGTCATCGCGCTGCTGCTGATGGTGCTGGGCATCGCCTGGGTGGTCTACTTCTACGTCGCGGTCCGGGTCGACCCGACGCAGGTCCCCGCCCCCAAGCCGGGTGGACCCGGCTTCATGGCTGACCTCGGCAACTGGAACTACCTCGTGGGCTTCGGGATCTTCCTGGTGGGGCTCGCCTTCTCCGCCCACCCGTCGACCCCGCTCGGTCGTGGTCGCGGCGTCGTGGTGGGGATGGTCGGCTGCTTCCTGCTGGGCCTGCTGTGGATCTGCACCTACTACGTCGTCAGCAACGACCCGTCCGCGGTTCCGGTGATGAACGACCTGGGTCAGTACAACCTGTTGCTCGGCATCGCCTTCATGGCCGTCGGCTTCACCTTCGCCACCCGCTGGGAGTGAGCACCTCCCCGCCATCCACACGGGTGCACTGGTGGGCCCCTCGCTACTGGCCGGGCCACCTGCTCGTCGCCGTGCTCGTCGCGATCGCCGGGTGGCTGGGCAGCTGGCAGTGGGACGCGTGGGGTGCCCGGCGTGACGCCGACGCGCGCGACCTGACCCGGGTCGACCCGATGCCGCTCGCCGACGTCATCGGTCCCGACGACCCCTTCCCGGGTGACCGGGTCGGACAGCCGGTGGTGATCGGCGGGAGCTGGATCGACGCCGGCACGGTCTTCGTCGAGCGCGAGAGCGGCTTCTGGGTCGTCACGCCGCTGACGGTCGGCCCCGACGGCGCGGCGCTTCCGGTCGTACGCGGGGTGTCGTCGTCCCCGGACGCGCCACCGGTCTCCGGCGAGGCCGAGCTGGTCGGCTGGCTGCAGCCGCCCGAGGGCACCGGCGAGGTCGACCCCGACCCGACCGACGACGTCCTGCCCCAGCTGCGGGTCGCCGACCTGGTGCAGCGCGTCGACGTCGACCTCTACGGCGGCTACGCCGTGGTCGCCGACGAGGTGGCTCCGGGGGAGTGGCCGGTCGGCGACGCGGCCGTCAACGCCGGCACCGACGAGCTCGGGCAGGCCTCCCTCACGGAGCTGCCGCAGTCGAGCCGGTTCACCGCCGCACGCAACCTCTTCTACGCCATCGAGTGGTGGGTCTTCGGTGCCTTCGCGCTGTACGTGTGGGTGCGCTACCTGCTCGACGAGCGCCGCGACGAGCTCGACCATGCCGGACGGGCCGGAGCGGCCGGGGACGACCCGATAGCGTCCGACGTGTGAAGTCCGCCCTCACCCGCTACCGGTTCATGGCCTCCGTCGTCGGGGTGCTGCTGGTCGTGCTGATCCTGATCGGCGTCCCGCTCGCCAACTTCGACGGCTCGGCCATGTGGGGCGTCTTCCCCGGCACCCCTGAGCTGTTCCCGGTCGGGACGACCGCCCACCGGGTGGGAGAGGCGATCACCACCTACCTCGGAGTCGCCCACGGCTGGCTCTACATGATCTTCCTGGTGACGGCGTTCCTGCTCTCGCGCAAGGCCCGCTGGGACCTGCCCTTCACCTTCGTCACCCTGGTCTGCGGCACCGTGCCGCTGCTGTCCTTCTGGGCCGAGCGGCGCGCGACGGCGCGGGTCCGCGGCGAGCACGCGGTCTGACCGGCCGTGACCACTGCGTTCGTGCTCGGGGGCGGTGGCGTCCTCGGCGCGGTCGAGGTCGGCATGCTCCGGGCGCTGCTCGAGCGCGACGTCACGCCTGACCTGGTGCTCGGCACCAGCGTCGGTGCGCTCAACGGCGCGATGGTCGCCCGTGAACCCGAGCTCAGCGTGGTCGACCGGCTCACCGGGCTGTGGCTCGACGTGGCGCGCAGCCGCCAGGTCTACGGCGACCGACCGTTGCGCACGGTCCGCCGCGCCGTGGCCAGCGGCACCCACATCTATTCCGCCAAGCCGCTGCAGCAGCGGTTGCGCGAGGAGTTCGGCGACGCCCTCATCGAGGAGCTCCCGGTCCGCTTCCAGGTGTGCGCCGCCAGCATCGAGCGCGCCGCGGAGCACTGGTTCGAGTCCGGGCCGCTGGTCGACGCCGTGGTGGCCAGCGCGGCCGTCCCCGGACTGCTGCCACCGGCGAGGATCGGTGGCGAGCACTTCCTCGACGGCGGCATCGTGAACTCGATCCCGCTCGCCCGCGCCGTCCAGCTCGGTGCCGACCGGGTGTTCGTGCTGCAGGTGGGCCGGATCGACCGGCCGCTGACCGTGCCCCGGCGGCCGTGGGAGGTCGCCCGGGTGTCCTTCGAGATCGCCCGCCGCCACCGCTTCACCCGCGAGCTGGCCGAGCTGCCCGACCACGTCGAGGCCCACGTCCTCCCCGCCCGCGGCACCTCCGCCCGCGACGACACCCTCCGCGGGAACCGCGACTTCTCCTCCGTCGAGCAGCGCATCGACGCGACGTACGACGCCTGTGTGGCCTACCTGGACCGGCTGTGACCGCCCCGTTCCACGGCTTCCGGCGCGTGGTCCTCGCACCCGCCGTCGTCGGGCTGACCGTGCTGATGTGGGCGACTCTGCCCGCCTGGCTGATCGCGGCGGCGGTGCTCTCGCCGCTGCTGCCGGGCCGGTGGCGGGCGCTGCGGCTGCTGTGGGTCGTGATGCTCTACCTCACCTGCGAGGCGCTGCTGCTGGGCGTACTGCTGGGGCTGTGGTTCTCCTCCGGCTTCGGTCGCGCGATCCGCTCGCCGTACTTCGAGGGCATCCACTACGACCTCGTGCAGGGCGTGATGTGGGTCTTCTTCCGGGAGGCCCGCCGCGTACTGCGGTTGAGCATTGCCACCGACGGGCCCAGCCCGGACGCCCACCCGGGTGTGCCGCTGCTGGTCGCCTGCCGACACGCGGGCCCCGGCGACTCGTTCACGCTGATCCACGCGCTGATGCACTGGTACGGCCGGGAGCCGCGGGTGGTGCTCAAGGACAGCCTCGCCTGGGACCCGGTGATCGACGTGGTGCTCAACCGGCTCCCGGCGCGGTTCATCGATCCCCGCGCCGGCGACCTCGAGCAGCAGATCGAGGAGCTCGCGCACGGGCTGGACGAGAACGACGCGTTCGTGATCTTCCCCGAGGGCGGCAACTTCACCCCCGAGCGCCGTCGCCGCGGGATCGAGCGGCTGCGGCAGCTCGGCCTGCACGCGATGGTCCGCCGGGCCGAGGAGCTCACCCACGTGCTCGCGCCGCGTCCCGGCGGCTTCCTGGCAGCGCTCGACGGTGCCCCCGACGCCGACGTGGTGCTGGTCGCCCACACCGGGCTCGACCACCTCGTCACCGTCCGCGACGTGTGGCGCGAGCTGCCGATGGACAAGCGGCTGGTGATGCGGTGGTGGCAGGTCCCGCGCGAGGAGATCCCCGAGGGCCGCGAGGAGCGGATCGAGTGGCTCTTCGACTGGTGGGAGCGGATCGACACGTGGGTCCGGGACAACCGCCCCCAGGACCTCCCCCGCTGAGTCACTGCCCCAGCGCCCTGCCGTCCCTTCCTGTTTCGAGGCTCGTCGCTGGCGCTCCTCACACCTCAACCTCCGACGCGTGATCGAGGCCCGAAGGCCGTACGCCGTGCCGGAAGCCGGGACGCGAAGGCCGTACGCCGCACCGGAGGTGGAGGTGCGAAGGCCCCCCGGGCCTGTTCGAAACCCCCGCACCGACGCAGGGCGGCGGCCACCGGGGCGGCGACCCGGGTGGATCGCCGCCCCGCAGGCGTGGAGGAGGGGTCAGGACTTCTTGTGGGTCCCGCCCTCGCCGTCGATCACGACGTCCTCGGCCGGGTCGTCCGGCGTGGTCACCTCGTGGGGCGCCCCCCCGGCATCCGAGAGCGCCTCGCCCGGCATGGCGCCGGCCGCGTCGTCGGAGTCGGATCCCGCCGGCGTCGGGCGTGCCGGCGGCGGCGGAGGCGGGGTCGGGGTGTAGGAGGAGTTCCAGCTCGAGGAGTCCTGGCCGCCCTTGAGCTTGGAGGCTACGAAGGCCGCCGCAGCCGCGAGGCCGCCGAAGAGCAGGAACTTCCTCACGCGGTTCCGCTTCTTGGGCTTCTCGCCCTTGATCTCGGCGACCTTGGCGGCCGCCAGGTCACGGCTCTCGGACGCCTTCTGCTGCGCGACGTCGGCGACCTGGGCCGCCCTCTCGGCTGCGATGGCCGCGCCGTCGGCGATGATCGGCCTGGCGCGGTCGCGAGCGTCCTCGAGCACGGGGACGGCCCGGTCCCGGGCCTCGGCGAGGAGCGGCACCGCGCGGTCCCTAGCGGACTCGAGCGCCTGCTCGACGTGCGGGCGGACCTGGTCGACATAGTCGGCCGCCTGCTCGATCAGGGTCTTCTTCTTGCGGATGCCCATGGTGGGGATCTTCCTCTCGGTGGGGAACCTGGCCAATTCCACCACCTTCCGCAACCACCCACCAGCCACCCAGCGGGTGACTTGCCGCATCTGGGATGATCGAGAGCGCACGAGTGCGGCACCACCACAGACGAGAGAGCGAGTCCATGGCTGACCAGCAGGCTGTCCTGAAGACCAACCAGGGCGACATCACCATCACCCTCTTCCCCCACCACGCCCCCGAGACCGTGTCCAACTTCACGGGCCTGGCACAGGGCACCAAGGACTACGACGCCGGCACCGACCGCTCGGGTCCGTTCTACGACGGCCTCACCTTCCACCGGGTCATCCCCGGCTTCATGATCCAGGGCGGCTGCCCGCTCGGCACCGGCACCGGCGGCCCCGGTTACACCTTCAAGGACGAGCCGCACCCCGAGCTGGTCTTCGACAAGCCCTACCTGCTGGCGATGGCCAACGCCGGGCCCGGCACCAACGGCTCCCAGTTCTTCGTCACCGTGGGCCCGACGCCGCACCTCAACCGCAAGCACACCATCTTCGGCGAGGTCGCCGACCAGGCCGGCCGCGATGTCGTCGACGCGATCGCCGCCACGGCCACCGGCCGCGGCGACCGTCCGGTCGAGCCGATGGTGATCGAGTCCGTCGAGGTCGTCGGGTCCTGAGCGCACACCCTCCGCACGGGACACCCGTGACCCCCGAGGCCGGGGTGCCGACCTGTTATCGGCACCCCGACCGGGAGTCGCACATTCGCTGCCAGCGCTGCGAACGGCCGATCTGTCCCGACTGCATGCGCGACGCCGCGGTGGGCTTCCACTGCCCCAGCTGCCTCGCGGAGGGCGCCAAGACGACGCGCCAGGGCCGTACGACGTACGGCGGCCGCCACTCGGGCAACCCCGCCACCACCTCGCTGGCCCTGATCGCCAGCAACGTCGCCGTGTGGCTGGCCATCACCCTCACCGGCGGCCGGGCCAGCGGCCTGGCCGACCTGCTGGCGCTGCTGGTGCGCGGCCGGTGCGACCCGGTCGGGCAGTCCGGGACCTACACCGGCGCGCCCACCGAGCAGATCTGCCGTCGGGGCCTCGGCGGCGACTGGGTCCTCGGCGTCACCGACGGTGCCGCCTGGCAGCTCGTCACCAGCATGTTCACCCACATCGAGGTCTGGCACCTGGCCGCCAACATGATCGCGCTGTGGTTCCTCGGTCCCCAGCTCGAGCTCGCCGTGGGGAGGCTGCGCTTCCTGGCGCTCTACCTGGTCTCCGGACTTGCCGGGTCGGCGATGATCCTGTGGTTCACCGGTGACCAGGTCCAGACCGTCGGCGCCTCCGGCGCGATCTTCGGCCTGATGGGCGCGCTGCTCGTGCTGGCGGTCAAGGTCGGCGGCAACGTCTCCCAGATCGGCATGCTGCTGCTGGTCAACCTGTTCATCACCTTCACCATCCCCGGCATCTCCTGGCAGGGCCACCTGGGCGGGTTCGTCGGTGGCATGCTCGTGGGAGCGGGCCTGGTCTATTCCCCCCGGGGCCCTCGACGCGCCCTCTGGCAGGCGCTCGGCATCGGCCTGGTCGCGCTCGTGGTCGTGGCCGCACTGCTGGTCCGCGTCGTCGCCCTCTCCTGACATCCCGAAGTTACACGCCTGTAGTTCTCCACAGGTTTTCCCCAACCTGGGGATAACGGCAGGTCGCGCCGGTTCGCCCCCCTCCCGCACATCGGGCACGATCGAGCCGTGGCGGTGCGCAAGGTCGGTGTCGAGGAGGAGCTGATGCTCGTCGACCCCGCGACCGGTCGGTTGACCGGCGTCGCCAGCCAGGCGCTGCGGGCCCACGAGCAGGACGGGCGCACCGAGGCTCCCGTCGAGGCAGAGCTCTTCCTCCAGCAGATCGAGTCGCAGACCCCACCCACCACCGACGTCACCGAGATCGCCGGCCACCTGCGCTCGAGCCGCCGCGTCATGGGCGAGGCCGCCCGGGCGGCGGGCGCCGCCGCGGTCGCCACCGGGACCGCGGTCCTGGTCGACGGCGACGCGCAGGTCACCCCCCGGCCGCGCTACCAGCGCATCGTCGAGCAGTACGGCGAGGTGGCCCGTGCCGCGCTCGCCTGCGCGATGCACGTCCACGTCGACGTCGCGGACGAGGAGGAGGGCCTGCGTGCGCTGAGCGGGATCGCCCCGTGGCTGCCGGTGCTGCTCGCGCTGAGCGCCAACTCGCCGTACGCCCACGGCCGCGACACCGGCTACGCCAGTTGGCGCTACCAGACCTGGAGCCGGTGGCCGAGCCACGGCACCGGCGCGGGGTTCGGCAGTCTCGAGGACTACCGGTCGGTGACCGCACGGCTGCTCGAGTGGGGAGCCGCCCTCGACGACGGGATGCTCTACCTCGATGCACGACCCTCGCGGACCTACCCCACGCTCGAGCTGCGGGTCGCCGATGTCTGCAGCGACCTCGAGGACGCCGTCCTGGTGACCGCGCTCGGCCGCGGCCTGGTCGCGACCGAGGCCAGTCACGAGCCCGCAGCAGCCCCGGAGTGGCGCACCGACCTGCTGCGCGCAGCCAACTGGCGGGCCTCCCGCTACGGCGTCTCCGAGCAGCTGGTCGACCCGCGGCTGCTCGCGCTGGTGCCGGCGCGCGACGCCGTGGCGGCGATGGTCGACCACACCCGCGACGCCCTCGACGACGCCGGCGACCTGGCGCTGGTGGAGGACCAGGTCGAACGACTGCTTGCCCGTGGCAACGGCGCGACCCAGCAGCGGCGTACGTTCGAACGCACGGGGAGCCTCGCCGAGGTCGTCGCCGACGCGGTCGCCCGGACCGAGGCGAGCTGGAGCCCGGCCGACTGACCTGCGAAGCGGTTCCAATCCTCGCAACCGGCCACGGGTGCAGCACCGATTCGATTATCGTGCGACGAGCCGTCAGGCTTGTTCCCCTGTCCCGTGACCGACACGGGACGACGTCCGCCGGAGCGTGGGATCCGGGAGGCAGGAAGCGTGGACACCGAAGGCGCAGATGTTGCCCTGGGTGCGTCCTACCGACTCGTCGAGAGGCTGGGCCGGGGCGCCACGGGCGAGGTCTGGCGAGCCGTCGACCGTCGCTCCGACGAGGTCGTCGCCGCCAAGCTGCTGCGCCAGGAGCACACCTCTGACCAGGACCTGGTCGGGCGCTTCGTCCGCGAGCGCTCGATCCTGACCGGGCTGCGCCACTCCCACGTCGTGGCCGTACGCGACCTTGTCGTCGAGGGTGACCGGCTCGCGATCATCATGGACTTCGTCGACGGCGGATCGCTGCGCGACGTCCTCGCCGGAGACGGGCCGCTGCCCGCCGAGCGGGCGGCCGCCGTGGTCGCCGCGGTTCTCGAGGGCCTCGCGGCCGCTCACGCCCAGGGGATCCTCCACCGGGACATCAAGCCCGACAACGTGCTGCTGACCCGCGCCTGGCGGGACCTCGAACCGGGCGCCGTCCGGCTGACCGATTTCGGCATCTCCCGGATGGTGGCCGACGGGGCGGGCACCACCACGGGGCTCATGGGAACGCCGGAGTACATGGCGCCCGAGCTGCTCGTCACCGGCACCTGCGACCTCTCCGCCGACGTCTACGGCGCCGGCATCCTGCTCTACGAGCTGGTGGCCGGGCGTACGCCGTTCGCCGGCCCCGGCACCGACTACACCGTCGCCCACCGGCACGTGGCCAGCGTGCCGCCGCCGCTGCCGCTGCCCCCGGCGCTGACCTCGCAGCTGGACGCGCTGCTCGCGAAGGACCCGACCGCGCGGCCGAGCGCCGCCGAGGCCGCGGCCGGGCTGCGGCGGCTCGGCACGTCCCTGGTCGGGGTCGCGGCCCTCACCGCGCAGGCGCCTCCGGCCGACTTCGACAGCGCCCGCGGGCCGATGACGATGCTCCGCGGTGTGGTCCCGGACGCGGCACCGGCCGCCCCGGTCGCCGACCACGACGAGAGCGGTCCTCGCTCGACCGCCGACCTCGGCACGCCCGACCACGGCACGATGCTGCGGCCGATGGCGGTGCCCACAGTCCGCGACGAGGTCCGGCGTGAACCGACACCGGGGGTGCGGAAGAAGACGCCCAGGTGGCGCGACCCCCGGGCGCTGGCGCTCATCGCGGCGGCGCTCGTGCTGCTCGGCGGAGCCGTCGCCTACGCGACCACCAGCGAAGAGCCGCCGCCTCCGGAGGAGCAGCAGCCGCCCGCCGCCACGACGCCCATCACCGCCTCCGCGCCCGGCACAGCCACGCCCACCGGGCTGACGGTGAGCCGGAGCGCGGTCTACGACCCGCGGGCCGAGTCCGTCCAGCTGACCATCACCTACGCCGCCCAGGGCTCCGAGCTCGGCGGCCCGTTCCTCGAGGTGCTCCCCGACACCGGCTCCGGCTGCGCGACGGGAGTCACCTGGGAGGGCGCCGAATCGCAGCCCAACCTGCCCTCCGAGCTCCGCGTCGACTGCGGCTGGAGCATCGACCCCGGCCCCGTGCCCGCGCAGGAGCGCATCGAGGTCGTCGCCGCCGTCCCGCTCACCCTCGAGGGCGACGACCTCACCACGGCGCTCAGCGAGTGGCTCACCACCGCCACCGACGCCACCACCACTGCCGTGACCGACTCCGAGGTCTCCAGCGTCGCCTACCCCGCGCAGCGACTCCAGAGCATCGAGGTCGTGGCGCCCGCCCAGACCGTGAGCCGCAAGACGCTGCCCATCACCATCCTCCCGGTCTGGCCCAGCGGTCCCGACCAGATCAACCCGCTCTACAGCAGCCGTGAGTTCGGCGAGCCGTCGAGCCTGCTCACCGCGGTCGCCGGTGGCGAGGACGGCGTACGGTTCAGCGACGGGTGCGCGGGCGCCCTGCTCGTCGACGGCCTGAGCGTCACCGCGCTCAACGTTGCGGAGGACTGCCAGGTGCTGACCACCGTCGGAAACTTCAGGGACGTGCCCAGCACCGAGATCGACATCGTCACCCGCGGCGGTTGAGTTCGGCCGGGTGGCCTCCTGAACGATTTTGCCGATTCTTTGCTTTGGTAACAGTTTGGTCTGGCAGGATGGCGCATCGACGGGGGTCTTCACCGCCGGGTCCGATGACCCGATGACCGTGCCCCGTCACGTACTGACCGACGATGAGTCGATCCACGGGGGTCGGCGCGAGTGAGGGTGACATGTCTCGAGTTCTTTCCACCGAGCAGGCCAAGACCGCGATCCAGCAGATGCAGGCGATCATCAATGGTGGGTTCACCGACCAGATCAGCCAGCTCGACGCGCAGGGCAAGACGCTCTCGGACCCCAACACCTGGGATGGTCCGTTGGCGGAGAAGTTCCGGGGGTCGACGTGGCCGGAGACTCGGGCGGCGCTGGACAAGGCCCGCACCGAGTTGGAGGAGCTGCGTGGTCAGCTGACCCAGATCTCGACCAACATCTTCACCGCCGGCGGCGGCGCCTAGATGGGTGATTCCAAGGGGTGCCGGTCAAGCGAAGGCGTGGCGGAGCCACGTCGAGTCGAGGACAACGCCGCCAGCCGGGATGCGGGGAGACGCGAGTCAGGCACCTTCCCCTTGGAATCAGTCATCTGGAGCTACGCGGCGTCTCTCTGATCACCCCTCCCAGTGGGAGGGGTGGTCGGTGTGAGGTCGCGCGTGTGTGCGTGGGGACCGGATCGTGGTAGCGGAAGAGGAGCAGGACCGTGGCTGATGCAATGCATGGGATCGAGAGCGATGTCGTCTTCGACAACGCCGCGGCTGAGACGTTCAGCGCGGGCTGTGACAGTGCTGCGGGTGTGATCGAGGGGCAGAGCGGGTCGCGGGCGTCGTGGAAGACCACGGCGCTGGCCGACTTCGAGGGTGTGTTCTCCGCGCTGTTCGCCAGCAACGCCTCGGTCGCGGCCACCGACGCAGCCGAGCTCGCCGACCGGCTCCGTGAGGTCGCCACCGGGGTACGGCTGCTCAAGGAAGAGGCCCGCAAGGAGCAGCAGCGCCGTGAGACCGCGCGGGAGTGGAAGCAGGAGCAGGAGGACCGCAGCCTGTTGGACAAGGGTGTCGACTCGGTCTTCGGTGGCGACGACCCGCCGGTCGGTCCGGCGGCGGCCGAGCCCACGATCCCGGTCTCGGCCTCGGTCAACGGCACCCGGGAGACCCCCGCACCCGGCTCCGGCGGCGGCGGTGGTGGCGGTGGTACGTCCTCGGCGCGGCCCGAGGACCTGCGGACCTTCGCCTCCGGCTCGCGTGGGGCCAACACCACACTGCAGTCCAAGCCGACCACCCTGCGCGGCTACTACGAGAGCTTCGGGGCCCGCTGCCAGTGGGGCCGGATCGACGCGGCGGGGGTGTTCACCGGCTTCGACCAGTGGCTCACCGCCAACGAGGAGGACGTGCGCTGGGCCACCACCGTCGCCGACGCCTTCGCCGCAGCCGGGGGTGAGGGAGCAGTGGCCACGCTCTCGGACTCGGCGCTGATGGCGAGCCTGCAGGCCGCCGGCATCGACGCGACCCGTGACGACATCGTGATCGACCCCCCCACCAACTACGGCGCCCCGCCGACCACCGGCTACGCCAACGACCCGGTCAACACCGCCACCGGCAACTTCCTCGAGAACGAGGTCGACCTCGGCTTCCCCGGCGCCGCCTCGGCGCTCGCGCTGACCCGCACCTACAACTCCTTCGACGACAACGTCGGCGGCTTCGGTCCCGGCTGGTCGAGCTGGACCGAGGCCCGTCTGGACCTCGACGACGAGGCAGCCCGGATGAGACTGCCCGACGGCCGGGTCATCGTCTTCCCCCGGCTCGGCACCGGCTGGGACCGCGCCACCGGCGAGAACCTCTGGCTCGAGACCACCACCGACGGCAGGCTTCGCGCGACCGACAACACCGGTCGGACCTGGGACCACACCCCGTCAGGGGAGTTGGTACGCGTCGACACCGGTGCCGGCACCGGTGTCGCCCTGGTCCGGGAGGCGGGTCGGGTCGTGCGCCTGGAGCACGACCGCGGCCGGGCCTTCGACCTCCACTGGGACGCGGCCGGCGAGCGGGTGACCGGCGCGACCGCCTCCGACGGCCGCCACGTCGACTACACCTACGACGAGCAGGGGCGCGTCACCGCGGTCGCCAGCCCGTCCTGCACGCGCGGCTACGCCTGGAACGAGGCCGGCCTGATCGAGGCCGTCACCGACGCCGACGGCGTCGTCGAGGCCGAGAACACCTACGACGAGCGTGCCCGGGTCACCACCCAACGCTCGCAGCACGGCCGACTCACCAGGTTCGTCTACCTCCCCGGCAACGTCACGGTCGTCTCCGACCCCGACGGCAGCCGCTCCAACACCTGGCTCCACGACCACCGCGGCCGACTGATCGGCGTCGTCGACGCCCACGAGCAGCGCCAGTCCAGCAGCTATGACTCCCACGGCAACCTCGTCATGCTCACCGAGCGCGACGGCGCCACCACCGTCCACGAGTACGACGACCGCGGCCGCCGGGTCCGCACCGTCACCCCGACCGGGGCCGACCTCACCTACGGCTACGACGACCTCGACCGGGTCACCACCGTGGTCACCGAGTCCGGCGCGGTCACGACATACACCTACGACGACGACGGAACCGGCCGGAGCCCGGCCACCATCACCGACCCCGAGGGCGGGCAAACCCACCTCCGCTGGGTGGGCGGGCTGCTGACGCAGGTCACCGACCCCACCGGCGTGACCGTGCGCTTCGACCACGACGACCACGGCGACTTGGTCGCGACCACCGACGCGCTGGGCAACACCGCCCGCGTCGAACGCGACACCACCGGCCGGGTCAAGACCGCGATCACTCCCTCCGGCGCCCGCACCAGCTACACGTACGGCCCCGGCGGGCACCTCGCCGCGCGTCGCGATCCCGACGGGGCGGTGTGGCACTACGAGCACACCACCGCCGGCCGACTGGCCGCGACCGTCGACCCCACCGGCGCCCGCACCGAGGTCGAGCACGGATCCCACGGCGAAGCGGCTCGCACCATCGACCCGCTCGGCCGGGCCCTCACCCGCCACCTCGACGACGTCGGGAACCTCACGAGCGTCGAACTGCCCGACGGGTCCCGCTGGCAGTTCACCCACGACGCCCTCTCCCGCCTCGTCGCCACCACCGACCCCACTGGCAACCCCTGGACCACCGACTACGACGCGGTCGGCACCCCCGTGGCCACCACGGACCCCACCGGGATCCGTCGGACCGCCACCGTGGACGCCGCCGCGGGCGTGGCCAAGGTGGCCGACGGCCTGGCGACGTCGGCGGCGCGGTTCGACAGCCTGGGCCGGGTCGTCGCGGCCGAGCACGAGGACGGCAGCGAGAGCCTGCGCACCTACGACCGGTGCGGACGAGCGGTCGAGCACGTCGACGCGGAGGGCGGGCTCACGCTCGTCCGGCGCGACGCCGCCGGTCGTCCGGTGGCGGCCACCTCACCGACCGGTGCCGTGACCTCCTACGACTACGACGCCTGCGGCCGGCTGGCAGCCGTGGTGGACGCCGCCGACGGTCGCACCAGCTTCGACTACGACCCCGACGGCAGGCTGGTCCGCGAGGTGCTGCCCACCGGTGAGGTGGCCCGGACCGACTACGACCTCGGCGGACGGGTCATCACCCGCCACCAGCCCGGACGCGGCGTGGCGCGCTACGCCTACGACGCCGCCGGCCGCGTCGTCCGTTCCAGCGACACCTGGTACGGCCGTCGCACGTTCCGCTACGACGCCGCCGGCCAGCTCGTCGAGGTCGTCAACGGCAACGGCGGCGTCACCCGCTACGACTACGACGCGAACGGCCGCGTCGTGGCCATCGTCGACCCGCTCGGCAACACCACCCGCCGCGAGTACGACGCCATGAACCGCGTGGTCGCCGAGACCGACCCGCTCGGCCGGACCACCCGCGCCGGCTACGACGGCGCCGGGCGCCAGTCCTGGCAGGAGGACCCCACCGGTCGCCGGCTGAGCTGGACCTATGACGAGTCGGGCCGCGTCGCCGAGGAGGCGGTCGACGGTCGCACCGTGTCGGCGATCGCCCGCGACCTGCGCGCCCGGACGGTCCAGATCACCGACCACACCCGTGGTGAGCAGGCGCAGGTGCACGACCTGGCGTGGAACCGGCGCGGCCAGCTCGTCTCGCGCAGCCGCGACGGCCGTACCGTCTCGTGGGAGTACGACGCGGACGGTCGCCGCACCGCCATGACCACCCCCGACGGCTCGCGCACCGACTACACCCGCGACGCCGTCGGCCACCTGGTGGCCGTCGACCACCCGCTGCTCGGCCGCGCGGTCATGGAGCGCGACGCCTCCGGCCGGCTCGTCGAGGCCACCGCCGGCGGCATCATCTCGACCTGGGAGCACCACGACGGCTTCGTGGTCGGCCATACCGTCGGGGACACCGACGGCTTCACCCGCACCACCGTCCGTCGTGACGAGGAGGGGCGGATCACGGCCCTCGACCGCGACGGAGAGGGCACCACCTATTCCTACGACGAGGCGTGCCAGCTGATCGAGGCGCGCACCGGCGGCTCGGTCACCCGGTGGCGCTACGACGCCAGCGGCCGGCTGATCGAGGAGTCGACCGACGGCTCGACGGTCGAGCACACCTACGACCCGGCGGGCCAGCTGACCACCACCACCGAGTCGGCCGGCCGGACCCGGACCCACTCCTACGACGGGCTCGGACGTCGTACCGGCACCACCGGCAACGACGGCACGTCGCGTGACTACCGCTGGAGCGCCAGCGGCTGGCTCGCCGGGGTCAGCGACCGAACCGCCGACGGCAGCCGCGAGACGCATCTCCACGTGGACGCCCTGGGCGAGCTGGCCGGGATCGACGCCGACGACCTGTTCTGGGACACCGCGGCCGGCGGCGCCATCCCGGTGCAGGCCGGTCAGACACCGGTGGTCGCCGCCGGCCCGGTGACCGGCATCGGCGCCGAGTGGACGACTCCGGGCTGGCGCTCGGCCCGTTCGACGGCAGCCGCCGACCCGTGGGCTGCCGCCTCGCAGGCCGAGCTTCCCGCCGGCTTCTCCATCAGTGGTGCCGGTGAGCTCAGCCTTCCCGGCGGGCTGGAGTGGCTCGGCGCCCGCGTCTACGACCCCAGCACCCGGGGGTTCCTCTCGGTCGACCCGCTCGACCCCGTCAACGGCGCCGGCTGGGCCGGCAACCCCTACTCCTACGCCGGCAACGACCCGCTCCACGCCCTCGACCCCACCGGCCTGCGGCCGGTCACCGACGCCGAGCTCGCGGCGTACGCCGCCGCCAACAACGGTGCGATGGCCGCGGCCGGCGACTGGATGAAGGACAACTGGGAGTACGTCGCCGGCGGGGCGATGGTGATCGCCGGCGGGGTGCTGGTCGCCACCGGCGTCGGCGGACCGGCCGGCATGATGCTGATCGGCGCCGGAGCCGACGTCATCATCCAGAAGGCCACCACCGGAGACGTCAACTGGGGCCAGGTCGCCGTCATGGGCGCCGCCGGCGGCCTCGGCGGGGCCGCGGCCGCCGCCAAGTGGGGCACCACCGGCGTCCGGGCCGCCGTCACCACCGGAGCCGTCTCCGGTGCGTCCGCCGGCGGGGCCGGCAGCGCCTACACCTACGCGACCGGACCCGGACCCCACACCCCCGGCGGCTTCGTACGTGCCACCGCCTCCGGCACCGTCTTCGGCGGCGTCCTCGGCGGTGCCGGAGGGGCGGCCGGCCACGGGCTCACCAGCCTCGGGGGCCGAGTGCTGGGCCGCGGCGCGGGTCCGGACCCGAACATCCTGTCGGGGCACGGCGGCATCATGCCCAACGATCCCTCCACGGCGCTCATCCCCGATGGGACCAACGTCAGGTTCTGGACCACCCACGGCGACACGATCCCCGACTCGCTGGGCAACCGGATCGAGCTCGGTCACCCGCCACCGCCGGTCGAGGTCGCCGGACCGGGCTCCACGGTGCCCGACTACATCCTGTCCCGGCCCGACGGTTTGAACATCATGGGCAACCCGACCACGGTGACGAGCGACACCCGGCTCTCCCAGCTGATCCAGCCCGGGATGGGCGACGTCGACTGGGCCGCCTGTCGCTACGTGCCAGGGGCCTCTCCTTGACCTACTACCCCGACGGGGCCGTGATCCCCGAGACCGCACAGCCGGCAGGTGACGCCACCCGCCTGGCCCTCGGCTGGCTGGACGCGGAGCACGAGTTCCCGCAGGGGGACTGCCCCGACGACGTCGTACGACGCCTCGAGGACGCCGTCCGCAACCCCGTCGCCCGGACCCGCAGCTGGTACCAGTGCCCGCTGTGCCCGCTCACGGGGATGGGTCCCATCGTCCACGCCGCCACCGGCGGTGAGGAACTGCCGCTCGGCAACGCCACCGTCGAAGTGCCGGGCCCGGAGGGGCGGCTGTGGCGGGCCCCGAGCCTGGTCGTGCACTACATCTCCACCCACCACTACCTGCCGCCGGAGACCTTCCTGGCCGACGTCGGCGCCGGACGCTGAGCCGGAGGCATCCTGAGGGTGCCGCTATCTGCCACCGAGGTGGAGTTGCGCGCGTTGCTGGACAAGATCCACAACTACGTGGCGTTCGCGCTCGACGGGCAGCTGACCCGTCTCCATCCCGACACCGCTGGGCGACCGTGGCGGATCGAGATCGAGTCGCAGGCTGGCCTTCCTGACGCGGAGACAGTGCGCGGCTGGAACGCGTTCGTGCCCATGGCGGCGATCTCCGGTTGAGGCCACGACGCTGACGACCAGCATCGGCGTGAACCACTTCTTCCTCACGACGTTGGACATCTCGAGCAGGCGTCCTCTCCACCGGGGCCGCGGCTCCCAGCCTGCCATCCGGGGCGAGGCGTGGTGGGGAATCCCGGCGTACGTCGGGGGTCGTGGCACCAGCATGACGCTGTCCAGCCCGACACCCGGGACGGTTGTCCATCACCACCGGCCGGGTCGAGCCTCGAGAGGAGACCCTCGCTGGGCATGCCCGTCCGGCTCAAGCCAGGAGAGTGAGCCGGAGGCCCGTACTAGCAGGACTCGGTGAACTTCGTGAACTCCGGGTCGCTGAAGATGTCGCCGCTCGCGCTCTCCTCGATGGTCTCACCGGGCACGGCGTAGAAGGTGTCCTGGTAGCTGGCGTACTCGGCACCGCTCGGGCAGGAGCCGGGGCTGAACACCTTGACCTGATTGCCCTCGATCACGCAGCCGTCGTAGTCGCCGGGCAGCGTCTCGCCGGCCACCCACACCTCGTCGCAGCCGGGCAGGGTCTCGACCAGACCGCTGGCCTCGGGCTGCTCTGCTTCGGGCTCGTCGCCCCCACATCCGGACAGTGCGATCGCCAGAGCTGCCGCCGCCGCGGCCATCCGAGACATCATGGGGGGAACCCTAGACGCGGGGATCGCTGCGGGGCGACGGCCCCGCCGCCTGCAGGAACTCCAGCGTGCCGCCGCTGGAGAGGTAGCCCCGTCCGACCGTCATCGCCACCGGCGCCCGCCGCGGCAGCGTCGCGCCGACCAGCTCGCCGTCGTAGTCGATGTTCGGCTGCAGCAGGATCCCGCACCGCGACTTGCGAATCGTCTTGGTCCAGTGGCTGTAGAGGCCGCGGAGGTCGTCGGAGCGTCCGGCCGCGATCACCAGCAGGTCGGTGGGACGGGCTCCCAGCAGGCCGGCGAAGGCCTGATCGGTGTCGTCGAACTTCTCGGCGTCGTCGACCACCAGCACCAGCCGGCCCTTGTGGACCCGGGCGGACGCGATCAGGGCGGCCAGGCCGTCGTCGCCGACCGCGCACCGGTCGAGACCGGCGTCGGGGAGCGGCGAGCGGCGTCCGCAGACACCCCACACTGCCACGTCGACCCCGTCGGTGCCGGCACCGGCGCGGATCGCCTCCGCCAGCGCCAGCAGCATGGTCGACTTCCCCGAGCGGGGCGGCCCCGCGACGATCACGTGCTCGCCCTCGTAGGCCTCCAGCATCGCCGGCTCCAGGTCGGCCTCGCGGATGCCGACGGGGATCCGCCACGGGTCGCCGGTGAGCTGGGCACGTGCGTCGAGCTGACCCACCGTGATGGTCTCCGGGAGCTGGCCGACCACGGTCGGCTTCGGCGCCACGTCGCCCCAGCGGGACGAGACTAACGCGACGGCGTCCGCCAGCGAGGTCGACGGGGCGGCGACGTGGGTCTGCAGCTTGGTCTCGGCGAAGACACACCGCCCGGGGACGGCGGCGGGTGCGAACTTCACCGGGACGCCTGCGGAGGCGTAGTCGTAGGTGTCGGCGAGCCGGAACAGCCACTTCTGGGTGGTGACCTCGTCGATCGCCGTCGGCACCGACTTCGAGCGCGACGTCGTGGCCGCGCACCACAGGCCGACGTCCGGGCCGTCCGCGTAGGCGCGGTAGAGCCCCTCCAGCAGCTTGATGCCCTCGAAGTCGTCGTACTCGTCGCGGAGCGCGGCGAGGCCGTCGACGAGGAGCACGGTCCGGCGGTGCGGCCCGGGGTCGGTACGGCGCCGGTCGAGCTCGGCACGTACGTGCTTCAGCAGCCGCACCTGCTGCTCGCGGGACGCCGACCCGGAGCCGACGTACGCCGAGGTGTGGGGCAGGTCGGCGAGTGGCGCGAGGTCGCGTGAGCCCATGTCGAGCACCATCAGGTCGAGCTCGTCGGGTGCGTACTCGGCGGCCAGGGTGAGCGCGATGCTGGCCAGCGTGGTGCTGGTGCCGCTGCCGGGGATGCCGAGGAGCAGCAGGTTGCCGCTGTCGAGGTCCCAGCCGACCGGGATCTGCCGCTGCCGGTCGGGGTCGTCGGCGAGCGCGATCTGCACGGTCGAGCCCGTCACCGAGCCGACCACCCGGAGACCGTCGGCAGCGTCGCCAGGGTCGCCGTCGAGGGTGGTGGCGAGGGTGGCGGCGAGCGCGATGCGCTCGCCGAGCGGCTCGGGCCACACCGGCCGCGGCGGCGCGAAGCCGGCCTCGTCGTTGGCGGCGACCACGGCGTCGATGAGCAGGTCGAGGTCGGTCGGCACGTCCTCGTCGAGCGGCGACGACGGCCTCGTGGGCCGCTCGACCGACCCGAAGCCGATCGGGTGCGCGTCGACGAGCGTCGACGCCGAGGACTCCGCGCGGCCGGTCACCAGCGCCGTCTGCACCGGGGTGATGTCGTCCTGGCCGAGCTTGACGAAGGCGCGGCCCATCTGGGTCCGGCCGATCGCCGAGGCCGCCGGCACACCCACCACGTTGATGGAGTCGTCGCGGCTCTGCACCCGCAGCGCGACCCGGAGGTTGGTGTTGGCGAGGATGTCCTCGTTGACCACGCCCGCCGGGCGCTGGGTCGCCAGGATCATGTGGACGCCGAGCGTACGTCCGACGGCGGCGACGCTGACCAGCGAGGACAGCACGTCGGGATACTCCTTGGCGAGCATCGCGAACTCGTCGACGACCAGCAGCAGCCGGGGCATCGGCCGCTCGGGGTTGGTGGCGAGGTAGGCGTCGAGGTTGTCGATGCCCTCGCCGGCGGCGGCGAAGACCCGCTGCCGATAGTGCATCTCGGCCTCGAGCGCGCGCAGCGCCCGGTCGGCCAGCTGCTCGTCGAGATTGCTGACCGTGCCGATCGTGTGCGGCAGCCGCTCGCAGGTCGCGAACGCGGCGCCGCCCTTGAAGTCGATCAGGATGAAGGTCAGCCGGGTCGGGTCGTTGCGGGCGGCGAGGCCGGCGACCATCGACCGCAGGAACTCGCTCTTGCCGGATCCGGTCGTGCCGCCCACCAGCCCGTGGGGGCCGTCGCGCACTAGGTCGATGTCGTAGCTGCCGCTCTCGCCGACGCCGACGGGTGTCGAGATCCGGGTCGACGAGGCCCAGCTCTTGCGGATCGCCTCGGGAGTCATGTCATCCAGGCCCAGCAGCGGGGAGAGTCGCACCAGGCCCGGGAGTGCCGCGCCCGGGACGACCAGCTCGGGGTCGTCGAAGCGGGCCAGGTCGGTGGCGCAGCGACGCGCGGTGTCGACGTCGACGCCGGCGAGGATGACGTCGTCGACCGTGGTCAGGTCGTCGGGCCGGGTGACCGTGCCTTGGGCGTCGGCCTGGACCCGTACGACGGTGGTGCAGGAGGCGGGCAGTGCCTCCTCGTTGGCGGCGATCACGATGCCGGAGACCTGGGTGTCCTTGTCCTTCTGCACGAGCCCGCTGCCGGTGGGACGGCCGTGACCGAGCAGGGCGCGGGCGGGTGCGTCGCGGCCCTCGGTGAGTACGTCGGAGTCGAGGACGAGCAAGACGGCGGGGGTCACGTGGGACTCGATGCCGTCGCGGAGGCTGCGCAGCAGCGCCTCGCTCCGGCCCCGCTGCGCCGAGAGCCACTGGCCACCGGCACCGTCGCCGACCTGGCGTACGTGCGGCAGCCAGGTGGCCCACGACCACGCCTCGTCGCGGCCGGTGTCGCAGAACACGCTGACGGTGAGGTCGGCCGGCCCGCAGTGGACGGTCGCCTGGCACACCAGGCTCCTGGCCACGGCCAGCGCGCCCTCGCGATCGCCCACGATGCCGACGACGCCCGCGTCGCTGAGGTCGACCTCGACGGGTGCGGCGGGGATCCGGGTGGCATCGACGACGTCCTTGATCCGTTCGTCGAGCCGTCCCTGGACGGACTGCCTGTCCAACGGCACCTCCCAGGGCACGTTGCCCACCCCGGCGTGCAGCCGGAGGAAGTCCCCGGCCGCGGGCCGGCGCTGCCACATCCGCGTGGTGGGCAGCGAGGCGCGACGCATGGTGGTGGCGGGATCGGGGACGTCGACGCGTCGACGGGTGCGTGCGGCCACCCCGGCCTCGGCGATCTCGTCGCGGAGGGTGTCCAGTGCGGAGGCGAAGCGCGTGTCCTCCTCCTCGACGTCGGACTTGCGGCGTCGCTTCTGCTCCCACCACGTACCGATGGCGATGACCGGGCTCATCAGCGCGAGCACGGCCATCCCCGGCCCGAATGCCACGACCATCACGACCGCGAGCAGCAGCGGCGCCACCACGGTCGCCATGCTGAACCGGGCGGGCGGCGGCGGGTCCTTCTGGACCGGCGGCATGACCGCGTCCGGCTCGGGCGGCCGGCCCGGTCGGGGGGGCCGGTTGAAGGGGGCGGTGCGGGCGGTGGTGACGTTGTGGAGGCTGCCCGGGGCGGGGGCGAGCGTCTCGGCCAGGTCGCGCCGCAGCATGATCGCTGTCCCGCCGACCACGACGACCGCCTCGTCGGTGACGAAGATCCCCTCCTCGGGGACCACCACTCCGTCGACGAAGGTGCCGTTGGTCGAGCCGGCGTCGGTGATCCGGAGGCCCTCGACCGGCTTCTTCTCCGGCTTCGGCTGCTCCTCGGGCTTCTTCTTCGACTCGGTCTGCTCGCCCTCCTCCTCGTCGTCCTCGACCTCGGTGGCGAACTCCACCCGGGCGTGGCTCCACGAGGCACTGGGCGAGTCGACGGTGAGGTCGGCCTGAGGGGACCGGCCGATGAGCAGCGGCCGCGTGGTCGGCACCGGAATGGTCCGGCCGGCTTCGAGCCCGCCCGACATCAGCGCCGCCCAGCCGCGGAGCGGCTGGGAGGTCTCGAGCGGCGCGCGCGCCACCCGCGTGCCCTCGAGCAGCAGCAGGTCGCTCAGCCGGGCGTTGGCGGTGTGCTCGCTGTCGTCGACCCAGAGCGTCGTCTCGCCCGCGACGCCCGCCCCGCACACCGCTTCGACGAGGTCCGCCAGGGTGGCGGTCTCGGCGTACTGCGACGTCTCCACCTCGTGGCGGACACCGTCCAGGTCGATGGCGAGTCGCACGCGGCGCCTCCTTCTCCTCGGGTGACCCGGGGTCGCGACCCTGGGATCAGGCGGTGGGCGACTCGAACCAGTAGAGCCTGGGCGCCCCCGCGAGGTCGACCGGACGCAGCCCGGGGTCCTGCGTGGTCGCCTGCAGCGCCACCACGGAGTCGGCCGGGACGGCCGCGGACGATGAGAAGTCGAGGGCCGGACCTGCCAGCCCGTCACCTTGGTCGGGGGTGATTCCGGCGAGCGTGTCCCGTACGTCGGTGGGGTCGGCGCTGCCGGCGGCCGCAGCCGCGGTCACGAGGGCGACGACGGCGTCGTGGCTGCGTACGTCGGCCTCACCGGCCACCGTCTCGAAGGCCTCGTCGTCGAAGAAGTCCGTGACGTCGCCGTCCTCGGCGGTGACCCGCAGCGCGGCGAGGTAGGCGGACACGGCCGCACCCTCGGTGCCGGGGGCGAGCGCCGCGACGTCGTCGGTGTCGAGGCCGGCGGTGGTGAGGGGGACGCTGAGCGAGGCACCGGACTCCTCGAGCGCGACCGCGAAGGCGGGGCTCACGGCGTCGTCGGTGAGGAAGACCGGCAGTTCGACGTTGCGCTCCTGCAGTGCCTGCACCATCTGCGCCTGCACCTCGGCCGGACCGGTCACGACGACGGAGTCGGCGCCGGCGGCGCTGCGGTTCAGCCGGACGATCCGCCTGGCCAGCGCCGCGGCGTCGCCACCGGAGCGCAGGGTCAGGATCGAGGCCTCGTCGACGTCGACGGGAGCGCCACCGGCGTCGACGACCGCGGGGCGGCCGACGCCTGCGGACTCCAGCGCCGCGGCGAGGGTGGCGGAGACCTGCCCGGCATCGGCGCCGGTGGTCCACGCGCCCTCGGGCAGGTCGGAGGGAGCGTCCCCGTAGGGCAGCAGCACCGGTACGCCCTCCTCGGAGGCGGCGGCCACCGCCCCGGAGAGGTGCTTGCCCTCGGTCGCCAGCACGATCCCGCTGACACCCTCCGCGGCCAGGCTCCGGACCGCCTCGTCGGCGCCCTTGGCGGTGCCCCGGTCGTCCCGCGGCACGATGGTCACCTCGACGTCACCGAGGCCGTAGCGGTAGGCAGCGACCCGGGCGCCCTCGGCGGCCTCGTTCCACTGCGAACCCTCGCCCGGTGCGGACGTCAGGCTGACCACGACGCCGATGGACATCGACTCGGGCACTCCCTCGGGCGCCAGCTCGACCGCCGGGGGGCTGACCGGGCGCGCGTTCTCGACCGGCTCCTCCTCCGAGCTGGTGCAGGCCGACGTCGTCACGAGCACGGCGGACGCAGCGAGACTCAGCAGCAGCCGCGAGCGGCGCCCTGCTGATCCTCGGGCCATCAGTTCTCCCCGATGGTGTAGCTGTAGACCGTGCGGTGCACCGAGCCGCTGGGCAGGTCGAGCTGGAAGGCCGGCTGGTCGACGAGCATCTGCATCGCGGCGTCGGTCTGCGCCTGGCGGAGCATGATCCCGCTGATGTCGCGACCGCGGACGTTGGCGTACGACGTGGACGCGTCGGAGGCCAGCGCCAGCTGGTAGTCGGCCGAGCGGGCGGTCGCGGCGTTGGTCGCCATCGCGCCCAGCAGGCCGCCACCACCGACGCGGCGATCACCGAGGTCGAGCAGCACCTTGCGCAGGTCGCCGATCAGCAGCGTGGTCGCCGCCTCCATGTCTCGGGTCGAGGAGCTGACGCCGGTGTTGACCTGCGAGAGGCCCTTCTCGATCGTCGCGGAGATCTGGTTGCTCGACTGGGCCTGTGCCTGGGCGAACTCGCGCTGCTGGGTACTCAGACTTTGCCGCCCGTTGCGGACGACGGCGCCGGA
>Ga0136617_10000906_pt1 | contig 25913 bp, 24 predicted proteins | sample AntDrymUQ3222106_2_FD_129672 | JGI IMG/M metagenome (GOLD analysis project Ga0136617, IMG submission 129672) | Polar desert sand microbial communities from Dry Valleys, Antarctica - metaG UQ322 (21.06) | ecosystem: Environmental > Terrestrial > Soil > Desert | place: Antarctica: Dry Valley...
AACGGAATCACTGAGATTAAGAGAGTCACTGAATATATCGCTGGCGATAGGCTACGAGTTCTACGCCTTCTCGCTACAGAACGTGACTGGTGACCACGAAGAGTGAACTTGCCGATGCCGTGATGGACACCCGGTGACCTGGGTCTTCGGGATGGAGTGGATGACGGGAATCGAACCCGCGTGTTCAGCTTGGGAACCAGGGTGATCTTCCGGCATAACCCGCCTGACCTGCACCGCGTCTCGGTCCTGATTGTCCGTGAGTAGCCCCGGTTAGCCACCGCAATGGGCACGTTGTGGGCACGTGCAGCCTACTTGATCAGGTCCAGGAACTCGGTCGGTGTGAGACCGGCTTGACGCAGGATCGAGCTGAGGGTTCCGCGCTTGACTGTGCCGTGCTGCGGAACTACGGCGACTCTGCCGTCGGGATGGCGCATGACGGCATGGCTGCCCGAGGTTCGCTTGTGCACGAATCCGATCGACTCCAACGCGCGAAGAACCTTGCGGACGGGAAGGTCAGATAGAGCAGGACTCACGCCGCGCCGGGCACCTGGAACGAGGTCACCAACGGGGTGCCGGTGATGCGCTCGCCGGGATCGTCGACCTCGTCGAGATACAGCCCGACGGCTTCAGCCAGGTTGGCGAGTGCTTCTTCGATGGTCTGCCCCTGGCTGGCGACGTCGACTTCGAGGCACTGTGCGACGTACCAGTCCTCTTCCTGGTGCACCGCAGCGGTGAGCGTGCGCGAGGTCGACATGGGAGAAGTCTAGCCCGGCGGCCGGATGCCCGTCGACATCAGGGAACACTGAGCATGACGTTTCTGAGGCGCCCGATCCGGGCTCTGACGCGAAGATTCACCCTGACCCACGGCGAGCCCCGAGGCTCTAAGTCGCTGACCTGGGCTTTCGGGGTAGAGCGGATGACGGGAATCGAACCCGCGTGTTCAGCTTGGGAAGCTGATGTTCTACCATTGAACTACATCCGCCTGTCTCCATGAGACCTTAGCATCTCACCTAGCGTAGACCGAACGGACGCACCCGTACCGCCACTCGGCCGTATACTCCCCGGTAGTGACTGTCGAGTGGAAAATGTACTCGACGCGCTGTCATTGGTGCCCCACAATATCCCTCGCCAGGTCAGGCCAAGCTCCCTTAAAGTCAAAGGACTCCGTGTGATGTCCAGATACGACGCTTCCCTGAGCTCGCTCCCGGTTCAGGACCACGACCACGGCGTGCTGCTCATCGCGGGCAGTCGCCCCGATGTTGCGCGCCTGGCCCCCGTTGCCACCGCGTTCGCCACGGCGGACCGCATCCGGGCGCTCACGATCGCCACCGGTGCCGATCCGATGTCCATGCACGAGGCGTTAGATGCACTCGGCGTCCCCGCCGACGTCACGCTGCTGTTGCGTGAGCCGCCGAGCCCGCACCCCGCCGCGATCGCGTCGATCCTGATGACCCGTCTCGACGAGCTGCTCGTCGACCTCAACCCCGCAGCGATCATGGTGCACGGTGGTGGGGTGGCGGCCGCGGTCGCCGCTCAGGTGGCATTCTGGCGGCAGGTTCCCGTGGTGCACCTGCAGGCCTGTGTAGCCAGCGACGACCTGCTCTGCCCGTTCCCGCAGGAGGCCAACCGGCGCATCATCGGTCAGCTCGCGTCGCTGTTCCTGACCAGCGGCGGCGCTGGCCTGGGCAGCCCGACCGGGCCCAACACGATCCCGGTCGGCGACACGTTGGCCTCGAACCCGCGTTCGGAGGACTTCCGGTTCGCGCGGCTCATCCGGCGAGCCCAGAACGGTGGTCCGCGCCTGGTGCTCGTCGGGCTCGACCGGCCGGGCTCGCTCGAGGTGCTCGCCGGCCTGCTTGACCTGCTCGAACGGGAGCCCGAGATCGAGGTCGTCGTGTTCGGTGAGCTCGCGGCGCACGGTGGCGCGTACGCGCTCACCCAGCACGACCGTGCCGTCGTCGTGCGCGACGTGCCGCTCGCGGAGCTCGTCGGCCTGATCGCGGCGAGCACGGTGTTGGTCTCCGACAACCCCGAGCTCGTCACCGACGCCCCTGATCTCGGCACGCCGGCGGTGCTGGTCGACGGCCCGCACATCCCGGAGCCCGGCGATTCGATTCGCAGCATCCTCAGTCCCGCGGTGATGTCAGCGGTCCGGCAGGTCCTCGCCGCCAATAAGCTGGGGCGCACCGAGCGGTCCGACGGTCTCGAGGCCGCGCGGGCCGAGCACGCGGTGGCCTGGATGTTCGGACTGTGCCCGTCGCCGATGTACGGCGACGCCCCCTATCCCTCCAACACCGAGGCCTGACGTCGGCGCCTAAGGTTGCGCTCGTGCTGCTGTCGGACGGTGACCTGCGCAAGGAGCTCGACGCCGGCCGGCTCGTGCTCGATCCGTGGGATCTTGCGATGCTCCAGCCGTCGAGCATCGACGTGCGCCTCGACCGTTTCTTCCGCGTGTTCCAGAACTCGCGCTACACCCACATCGACCCACGCCTCCAACAAGACGACCTGACCTCCGCGGTCGAGCCGGAGGGTGACGAGCCGTTCGTGCTGCACCCGGGGGAGTTCGTGCTCGGGTCGACGTTCGAGTCGGTGGGGCTGCCGGATGACCTTGCCGGCCGGTTGGAAGGAAAATCGAGTCTGGGCCGTCTCGGCCTGCTCACCCACTCCACCGCCGGCTTCATCGACCCCGGTTTCACCGGCCACATCACCCTCGAGCTCTCCAACGTGGCCAATCTTCCGATCACGCTCTGGCCGGGCATGAAGATCGGACAGCTGTGCCTGTTCCGGTTGTCCAGCCCGGCCGAGCGCCCCTATGGCAGCGACGGTGTCGGCTCCCGATACCAGGGGCAGCGGGGGCCGACGCCGTCGCGGGCGTACCTCAACTTCCATTGCGTCGAGACTTGGCGCTGACGCCGGTGGTCGAGCACTGCTCAGTTTCGCGGATCCCAGCGGAACCGGCGGTGGGCCAGGGTCCCGAACACGACCGGCCAGATCAGCAGCGCGGCCACCGCGGGCAGCCCGCCGAGCCCGTCCGACCACGTCCCCCCGGCGAATGCGAACAGTGACAGCTGCCCGATCGACGCTCCGGGCACCGCGACCAGCGCCTGCCACCATCCCTCGAGCGGGACGATCGAGAGTGCGATCGCCCCGCCGAGCAGCACGAACGTCAGCGGCAGTGTGGTGATCTGCGCGCGTTCGGGCGACGGGGTGACCACCGACGTGGCCAGGGCCGCGGTCACGCTGAGCGCCAGTCCACCCAGCAGGGCCAGCACCAGGGGCAGTGGGTCGGTGGGCAGCGGTGCACCGACGATAGCGTTGATCACTGTGAAGATCAGCAGTTGGATCAGCCCGATGGCCACGCCCGGTGCCATCGTCGCGACCAGGAGGCCGGTGTCGGAGATCCCGCTGGTCCGCAGCCGTTTGAGCACCCGGTGGTGGCGGCGCGCCACGACGGTCTGCGTTGCGGTGACATAGACGCTCATGGCCAGCACCACGGCCAGCTGCAGTGCGACGATCGTGCCCCATGGACGTTCGTCGCCACTCGAGAAGCTGAAGATCCAGAAGATCCCCAACGTCACCGGGAGCACGACCGACGAGACGGCCACCGTCTTGTTGCGCAACACCAGCTTTGTCTCGGTCGTGGCAAGGGCAAGGATGCGATCACTCATCGCTGCACCTCCTTCGTCTGCTCGGTGCGGACCGCGTAATAGATGTCGGCCAGCGACGCCGGAGCCGCGCGCAGATCCGACAACCGAACCCGTCGATCGGCCGCCCAGGACAGGAACGCGGTCAGATCGCGTTGAAGGTCGTCGGTACGCACCCGCACGCCGGACTCGGTCCGGGTGAGGCCGGGCAGCGCGGGAAGCTGCGTGACCTCGGCCGGGAGCGTCGCGGAGAAGCTCGCCGGCTGTGTCGCGACGATCTCGGCGAGCGTGCCGGCCACGGCCACCCGTCCCTCGTGCATGATCGCCACCCGGTTGGCCAGCGCCTCGGCCTCCTCCAGGTAGTGCGTGGTGAGCACCACGGTGCGGCCGGCCTCCTGCAGCTCCTGGATCGCGTCCCAGGTGCGGCGTCGCGACTCCGGATCCAATCCGGTGGTCGGCTCGTCGAGGATCACCAGCTGGGGTGAGCCCCACACGGCAAGTGCCAGGTCGAGGCGGCGCTTCTCCCCACCGGAGAGTTTCCCGACGTGGACGTCGCGACGCCCGCCCAGCTCGAAACGCTCCAGCAGCCGCTCGGGCCGGTCGGGGCGATCGATCAGGCGCTGCCAGAGCTGCAACGTCTCCAGCACGGTGAGCTCGTCGATGAACCCGCCGTCCTGGAGCTGGATCCCCATCAGCTCGATCAGGAGGGACCGGTGGGTAGCGGGATCGAACCCGAGCACCGAGACGGTGCCGCCGCTGCGTCGTCCGAAACCCTCCAGCACCTCCAGGATGGTGGTCTTGCCCGCGCCGTTCGTGCCGAGCAGCGCGAAGATCTCCCCGCGGCGGACATCGAGGTCGATCCCGCGCACGGCCTCGAAGTCGCCGTACCGGACGTGCAGGTCGCGCACCTCGATGGCGAGCGGATCATCAGAGGGCCGGCCGGTTGTGATGGGAACCGCCTGTTCGCTGGTTTGTGTCATGGCACCACCCTGCTCGCTCGGATCGTCGCGCTGCCAGTGGACGCAGTCACCGGGCCGGCTGACACGGCGGGGGCGACTTGGATGACAGCTGTCATCGGCCGGCCGCGGTCGGGCTCGGCTCGGGTTACGGTCGCATTGTGGACGTTGAACTGCTGGTCGGAGCCGAGGAGCGCACGATTCGCGTGGCGCGAGGCCATGACCAACGTGCTCCGGCATGCCGAGCCGAGCCGCTGCGCGATCACGATCGAGTCCCACGGCTCTGACGCATCGACGCCTCGGCGCAGTACTGTCGAGCGGCGATGAACGAGCGACCGACCTCCCCGCAGCCATCCGCTCTACCGGCGGCGCGGCCACCGGTTCCGGTGCCTGCTGTCTCCGAACCGCAGACCGTGAGCGAGTCGGCAGAATCCGGTGCGCGAGACGGGACATTCGACGGTTCATCCCCGAGCCAGCCGGCCCGGTGGAGGCGGGTCTGCCGCACCCGCCGGGGCGCAGCCGGGCTCGGGATCGCTGCCGCGGCGCTGCTGCTCTGGCCGTTCGCCGGCTGGTCGCCGCTCCCGTGGCTGGCCGGGCTCGGTGCGCTGGTGCTGCTGCACCTGCTCCGGCTCGACCGCCTGCTGCGCGGCTGGGTTTGGCACTTCAGCGGACTGGTTGTGGTGGCCGGGCTGATGCTGAGCACCGGCCCGTGGGATTGGGCGCTGGCGGCCAGCATCGGCGTGCTGCTCGCGGGGCTCGTGCAACTGCCCCGGTGGCGGCTCGTAGCGGTCGGGGCGTTGCTGTGCGTTCTCGCCGGCGTCGGGTTCGGGATCACCCACCATCAGGACGCTGAGCAGGTCGCAGCTGAGCAGGTCCGGACCCAGCTCCAGAATCGCGGACAGCTCGGCGCCGCCCGCCCGCAGGGCGTCCTCCCCGTGCTGCTCAGCAGCATCGCCCGGGGCGATGCGGGTGCGGTGTGCGACAACCTGCTTACCGAATCCGCCCGCGCGTCGTTCACGGCCGCGGTGGGCTGGCCCGATTGCCCGACGGCGGTGCGCGCCCTGGCGGCGCGAGTCGTCGACCCGATCGAGTACGCCGAGGCGAAGGCACCGAGCGAACGCCGGGGCGAGGAGATGACGGTCGACGCATGCCAGCTGAGCTGGCGCCGCGCCACGCCCCCGGGCCCACAGCTCGCGCAGCTGACGGTCGGCCGCACCACCGGCCCCACCTACGTGGTAACCGCCCTCCGCCCCTGCTGACCGCCGCGCTCCCCCCGCCCGCGCTCCCCGTCCGCCCCGCCCCGCCCCGCCCCGTCCCGTCCGCAACGAACGGCACTTTCGTCCAGACCTACTGGATAAAAGGGCCGTCCGTTGCAACGATTCGGCCCCCAACTCCCCGCCCACCCTGCCGGGCCCACTCCCCGCCCGTCCGCAACGAACGGCACGTTCATCCAGACCTACTGGACGAACGTGCCGTTCGTTGGCTCGGGACTCGGGACTCGGGACTCGGGACTCGGGACTCGGGACTCGGGACTCGGGACTCGGGGCCGGGGGCTGGGGCTCGGAGCCGAGGACGAGGACGAGGACGAGGACGAGGACGAGGGCCGGGATCGGGGGCGAGGTTGGGGCCGGAGATGGGGGCCAGGGCAGGATCAGTCGCGGGGGCGGTCCGTCTCGGTGGAGGCGATGTCAGGTAGCGCGCCTTCCGGAACCACGCCGTTGGTCAAGCCGCCGTCCCGCGCGCCCGTACCCAGCCGGCCGGCCTCAGGTTCGGGGTCACCGCGCTTGACCGAGGCGAGCAGCATCTGCGAGACGTCGAGGATCTCCACGCCCGCGCCCTGGTCCTCGTTCTGGCGCTGGGTGAGGCCGTCGGAGAACATCACCCGGCAGAACGGGCAGCCGGTGGCGATCTTCTCCGCGCCGGTGCCGAGGGCCTCGTCGACGCGCTCGAGGTTCACCCGCTTGCCGATCTTCTCCTCCATCCACATGCGCGCGCCACCGGCGCCGCAGCAGAAGGAACGGTCGCCGTGCCGGGGCATCTCGCTGAGCTTGAGCCCGGCCGCGCCGACGAGCTCGCGGGGCTCCTCGTAGATCTCGTTGTGCCGGCCCAGATAGCAAGGGTCGTGGTAAGTGACATCGGTGAGACCACTCTCAGGCACCGATACGGGCACCAGCTTGCCCTCGCGAACCAGCTTGTTGAGCAGTTGGGTGTGGTGCACGACCTCGTAGTGCCCGTCGAGCTGGGGGTACTCCCGGCCGAGGGTGTTGAGGCAGTGCGGGCAGGTGGTCACGATCTTGCGGGTTCCGGGCTCGCGCCCCTCGAACACACCGTTGAGCACCTCGACATTTTGCGCCGCCAGCATCTGGAACAAGAACTCGTTGCCCGATCGGCGCGCCGGGTCGCCGGTGCAGGTCTCCTGCGGGCCGAGTACCACGTAGCCGACGCCGGCGCGATGCAGCAACTCCGCGGTGGCCCGCACGGTTTTCTTGGCGTTGTCGTCGAACGCGCCGGCGCAGCCGATCCAGAACAGGTACTCGGTATCCGCGGCAAGCGCTCCGTCAAAAACGGGTACCTCGAAGTCGAGCTTCTTGGTCCAGTCGAGGCGTTCGCGAGAGTTCTGCCCCCAGGGATTGCCCTTGTTCTCCAGGTTCTTGAACAGCGCTCCGAGCTCGGACGGAAACTCCGACTCGATCAGCACCTGATACCGGCGCATATCCACGATATGGTCGACGTGCTCGATGTCGACGGGGCACTGCTCCACGCACGCCCCGCAGGTGGTGCAAGACCACAGCACGTCAGGGTCGATCACACCGCCGGCTTCGAGCGTGCCGACCAGGGGCCGGGTGGCCTGCTCGGGGCCTGATCCGCGCACGCGCTCGAAACCGGACTCCGGCACCCCGGCATGGGTGCTGTGGCCGTTCGCGGCGGCAGCAAAGTCGATCGCACCTTCCTCTGGCATCTCCTTGCCGCCGATGATGTAGGGCGCCTTGGCCAGCAGGTGGTCGCGCAGGTCCATGATCACGAGCTTCGGTGAGAGTGGCTTGCCGGTGTTCCATGCCGGACACTGGCTCTGGCAACGGCCGCACTCCGTGCAGGTCGCGAAGTCCAGCATGCCCTTCCAGGTGAAGTCCTCCACCTTGCCGCGGCCGAACACGTCGTTCTCGCCCGGGTCCTCGAAGTCGATCGGCAAGCCGGCTGATTCCATCACCGGCAGCGGTCCCAGCGCCTTGGGGAAACGCTTGGCCGAGACGTTGATCGGTGCGGTGAAGATGTGCAGGTGCTTCGAGTAGGCGATGATCACGGTGAACGCGAGCATCACGCCGATGTGCAGCAGTAGTCCGACGCTCTCCAGGACCGAGAGGGCATCTGGGGAAAGCGCAGCCAAGTCGAGCAGGTTCCCGATCCCGATCGAGACGAACGCGCCCGAGTCATAAGGCAGCAGGCCCAGCGCTGAGGCCGCGCCCCGGTAGAGGAACATCGTCCACAGCACGTTGAAGATCATGAAAAGGATCAGCCAGGCCCCGCCGGTGTGGCTTCCGTAGAATCTCGACGCCCGCTGTTGCCGATCGGGTGACTGCCGGATGCGGAGTACGGAGAACACGCCAAGGGAGATCAGGGCGGCGACAGCGATGAAATCCTGCAGGAATCCCAGCGCGGACCATTGACCGATCAACGGGATATGGAAATCGGCGTCGAACAGCGCCCCGTACGCCTCGATGTATACGCTGATCAGGACGACAAAAGCCCAGAAGGTGAAGAGGTGCGCCAGGCCGGGCACCGTCCATGCCAACAACGTCCGTTGCCCGAACACCTCGACGAACTGCGCCCTGATTCGCCGGCCCAGCCCGTCGGTTCGGTCATGGGCCGGCTGGCCCGAGCTGATCAGCCTGTAGAGCCAGAACGCCCGCCGGCCGGAGACCACGAGCGCGATCACCGTCATGGCCAGGCCGATGACCAGTCTGACGACCACGGCGTCCTCCCAGAAATCCCGCGGGCTCACGGGTGGTGGGCCGTGGGCCGCTGCCAGGCAGCCTAGCCCGCTGCTCCCGACCGCCGGGTTGAGTTCCGGCAGATCAGCAGACCTCACTGAGCAGTAACCCCGCTCTCCGTAGCGGGAGCAGGTAGTTCGATCGGCCCAGTGCGTAGCCGCTTCCGGTGAAATGGACGTTAGCTTCTGCAAACAGGTGTGTCCCGGCGGGCGCCAGTCGGCGTGCGGCCTAGGATTCGCCCGGTGACTCGTGCTGTACTCAACCCCGGGCGCGGCCAGTCGGCCGCATCCGCCTGCCGGGGGTGCGGACCGATCGCGGCGACGGCGGCTCGGGCCGGGAACGATGAGGAGGAGTCGCCTTGACCGCACCCAACGCCGATGCGCTGTTTTACGCGCAGGGTCTGAGCACCACTCCGCTCCAGCAGTGGCTGCAGGGCAACGTCGTCCCGCTCATCCTGCTCGGTATCGCCATCATCCTGCTGTGGATCGGCGGTCGGGGTGACAATGCCGGAGTGGCCCGGCGTAGCGTCGGTCTCATCGTCGGCCTGATTGCGCTCGGCATCGCTGTGTCCAACGCCGGGCCGCAGATCGGGTCGTTCCTGGCCAGCCTCATCACCGGGTGACGGCGTGCTCGTCCGCACTGACGACGAGGTCTACCGCGTCGACTCTGTCTGGTTGGGCCCACCGCGCGCCACGTTCCCCTGGCGGGCCCGCTACGTCGCCTATGGCATGGGTCTCCTGGTCATGATCCTGGTCATGTTCATCCAACGTCGGGTCGGCATCGGCATCGGTTTCTTCTCCGTGGCCTGGGCATCGGTGATCACCGTAGTGATCACCCGGTTCGTCGGCGGGCGGATCGACTACGAGCGCCCGCTCGGGCAGGTCCTCGACCTGTTCCGTCAGGAGATCACCGGACCACGCCGACGTACGAGGGTCGCCGGCGGCCCGGTGCGCTCGGGTCATGTGCGGGTGACCTCGCAGGCGGCCCGGCCGCGGGCGCGCCGGAAGGGGCGTGGGCGTGGCAAGGCGTGACGCTCAGCGCGGTCGTGACAAGGTCTCGCCCAGCCGGCGGCGCGGTCGTGCTCGGGCCGGTGAAGGGGGGCTGCCGAAGTACCTCCCCAACATCGCGCTGCGCTCCATTGATGGGCACCTGACGCGTACGTCGGGGCAGGTTATGGCCTGGTACCGGCTCGCCGCGCAGGCGTGGAGCTTCCGCAGCGACTCCCAGCGCGAGGTGCTGATCCGCCAGATCGCCGCTCAGCTCGGCGAGCTGCACGGCCGGTGGCTGCACCTGCGGGTCACCACGCGGCCGTACCCGGTGCACCAGTGGGCCGAGTCCTTCGACCACAATGCGCTGGGTCGGATGCCCGACGTGGCCGGCGCCTTGGGTTGGGACGGCTTCCTCGAGGGTGAGCAGCGCCACCTCATGGGCCTGTCGATGTCGGACAAGGAGGTCTTCCTCGGCGTCGAGGTCTCCGGGCGCAGCATGCTCGACCGGTGGGTGCAGGTGGCTGCCCCGGTGCTCGACAAGATGGTGCCTCGGGCGGCCCGCGCCGAGATCGCCGCACTGGCCTCCGAGGTGGGGCACCTCGATACCCTCGTCGCCGGCGCTGGCCTGGACGCGGTGCCGGCCAACGCCGACGACCTGGCCTGGCTGATGCAGCGTTCCTGTTCACTGGGTCTACCGGCACCTCGCACGCTGGCCACCGTGCCGCGCGGGGTCAACCGGTGGGAGACCGAGGACATCGCCGCGTTCACCGACGGCGTCGAGATGTACCAGGATCCCTATGCACCCACGGTGCGGGTGGTCGGACGGCTGCGCGCGCAGACCGTGCAGCGCAACGTCGCAGTGCTCACCGTCGGGTTGATGGAGGGTCTGCGCATCCCCGAGGTCGACGACCCGTGGATGCAGCATTCCGATCGGCTGCCGTTCCCGGTGGAGTGGTCCGCGCGGATGTACATCCGCCGCCCCGAGGAGGTGGCCGGGGAGTTGCAGCGCCAGATGGGCAAGGTGCGCAGCCAGATCCGGCACTACACCCACGACCACGACCTCGACCCGCCGATGTCGCTGTCGCGGCAGGCCGACCGGGTGCTAGAGGTCGAGGATGAGCTTACCAGCGGGCTCACCCAGCTCAATACCCGCCTCTATGGCTGGTGGCGGATCGCCGTGTCGGGCAAGGACGAGGCCGAGGCGATCAGCAGGGCCCAGCAGGTGCTCGACGTCTACCGGCCGAAGGTGCAGATCGAGCACCCCGAGGCGCAGTACCGCTACGCCCGCGAGTTCATCCCCGGTGAGCCCCTGGCCGCCACCGCCTACCGTCGGCGCGGCTCGGTCACCTGGGCCGCCGCCGCCGTCCCCGCCGCCACCGCCAGCGTCGGGGACCGGCGCGGCATCATGATCGGCGAGACCTGCACCGCCACCCGACGGCCGGTGGCGTGGGACCCGTGGTTGGCCCAAGAGGTACGCCGGGTGTCCGGGCTCACCGCGGTCGTGGGCGGTTTGGGATCGGGCAAGAGCTTTTTGACCGGGCTGATCGTCTACAAGACGTTGCGCGCCGGTGCCCGCTGGACCGTCCTCGACCCCTCGGGCCCGCTCGCCGAGCTCACCCGGCTCCCGGAGCTGGCCCCGTTCTCCCGCCACATCAACCTGCTTCGCGCCGATCCGGGCATCCTCAACCCCTACCGGGTCGTGGCCGAACCGCGCCCGGATCACTTCCTCGACGAGGAGGACCCTGAGCGGGCCTGGCGGCGCGAGCGCTCGCTGGCCGCGGCCACCCGGCGGCGGTTGGTGCTCGACGTGCTCACCGGGCTGTTGCCGTTCGAGGTGGCGCGGCTGCCGCACACCCAGATCGTGCTGCTGCGCGCGGTGCGTGATGTCGGGGGTGCAGCCGACCGGCACCCCGGACAGGTGATCGACTCGCTGCGCCGGCACGCCGCCGACGGCGAGGACCACGCCGGGGTCGTCGCCGACTTCCTGGAGGAGCGCCGGGAGCTCCCGCAGGCCGCGTTGCTGTTCCCGGATGTCTCCAGACACGACCCGTGGCAGGCCGACCGCGACTACCGGCTCACCGTGCTCACCATGCAGGGCATGACGTTGCCCCGGCCGGGCAGCCCGCGCGAGGAATGGACCGACAACGAGTCACTCGCCGTCGAGCTGCTCAACCTGGCGTCCTGGCTCACCCAGCGCACGATCTATGACGCCGACCGCAACCTGCGCAAGGGCGTCGCGCTCGACGAGACCCACTTCCTGTCACAGGTGCCGACCGGAAAGGTGCTGATCGACCGGCTGGCTCGCGACTCGCGGAAGTTCAACGTCCGGGCGCTGTTCGCCTCCCAGCTGGCCGGCGACCTGCTGCGGGTCTCCGGGTTCGCCTCCCTGGTCAACGCCGTGTTCGTCGGGCGCACCGACGACGAGGAAGCGCAGGCCGAGGCGCTGCGGCTGCTGCGGGTGCCCACCGGCGTCGGGTACGAGCAGATGCTGGGCACCCTCTCGCCCCGGCCACGCCACGACGACCGGCCCGACGACACGCCGCGCCAGTTCGTGTTCGCCGACGGGCACGGCGGCGTCGAGAAGATCCGCATCGACCTCGAGGCCCCGCACCTCGAGCATGTCCGGGAGGCGCTGGACACCAACCCCGACGCCAGCCGGGTCTCGGCCCGCGGCGTGCCCGCGGCCACGGTCCGCGCGGCCGTCCCGGCGCCGGATCCACGGCCTCCGCTGGCCCGGTTGGGAGCCGACCCGGGGTTCGTCGCTCTCGCCGCCGGCAACGGAAACCGCACCGCGACCTCGGGCGTGCCGATACCCACCGACACCGAACTGTTCGACGACGAGGAACTCGACCTGTTCGACGACCTCGACGCGGGAGCGGCGCCTGAAGGTCAGCAAGGTGGCCTGGCTGGCGTCCAAGGTCAACCCGGTCACCCTGCTGATGGCGAGTCGAGCCCGGACCGGATGCCGGCGACGGGGGAGGCCCGTCGGTGATGCCGTCCGCGGCGGGGGCCGTGCCGGTGGTGCTGGTGCTGGCTGCTGCCGTGCTGGTCGCGATCCGACGGGGGCGCGCTGCTCGTCCGGCCGGGCGCGACGCCCCCCTTCGGCGCCGGCTGGCGCTTCTGGTTGTCACCGGCCTGGTCGGTGGTTCGGTTCTGCTCGGGCAACCCGCGTTCGCCCAGTCGCTCGACTGCAAGGAGTCGCCGGAACCCGACCGGCCGGGCACAGGTCTGGTCGGTTCGCTCGACCCACCGACCTACGGGGTCGGCGAGCCCGGCAGCGTCTACAACGAGGTCGGTTACGCGGGGCTCGTCTGGCACAACTACGACCTCGGCTGCGCTGGCCAGGCCGCATTCAACCCGGCCACGAGCACGGACACCTGGCTGGGCAACCAGATGTTTAACACGGCCAAGTTCGCCGTTGCCGGCGTCAACTGGTCGCATTACCTCATCGCCGACGGCGGTGAGCTGCTCGCTCCGCTCGACGACCTCATCACCGATGCGACGCGGGCGATGTACGACGCCGTGTTCACCGTCTGGGTCGGCCCGGTGCTGATGGTGCTCGCCATAATCCTCCTGGTGCTGGCGTTGCGCGGGGACCTCGCCCGGCAGGCGCAGCGCAGCGCGCTCGCGGCGATGGCGCTGCTGGTCGGGTCGGCGGCCTACCTGGCGCCCGTCGACTGGGCGCGGGCCGCCGACACCCTGCTGCTCGACGGGATCACCGAGATGCAGCAGGGATTCCTCGGCCAGGTCGGGCTCGGTGACCGGGACACCCTGCCCACCGTGCTCGTCGACCAGGTCGCCTATGCCAACTGGCTGCGCGGGGAGTTCGGCTCACCGGACGTGCCGCAGGCCCAGGAGCTGGGCCGCGACCTGCTGCGCGCGCAGACGTTCACCAAGCCTGAGGTGGCCGAAGGTCGCGACACCCTGGAGCTGGCCGAGCAGAAGAAGGCCGACTTCGCCGCGATCGCCCTGCGGATGGGCGACCGGTATCCGTATTTTCAGGGCGAGTCCGGCAGCCGCGTCGGGGCGGGGGTGCTGGCGGTGGTGCAGGCCGTCTGCATCGCCCTGTTCCAGCTGCTGTCCAAGGTGCTCGTGCTCGTCGCGATGCTGTTGTTGCGGCTGATGGTCATGACCGCGCCGGCGATCGCCGTGGTGGCGGTGTTGAAGCCGGAGATACTGCCGGCCCTGCTCCGGGTGGCCGGAGCGGCGATCGTTAACACCCTGGTGGTCGGCGCGCTCGCCGGGCTGCACGCATTGCTGGTGGTGTCGCTCTTCCGGCCCGGGACGACCGTCGACCTGTGGCTCGCGCTCCTGGTCACCGGGGTGGTGACCGTGATCATGTGGTCGGTGGTGCGCCCCTTCCGACGCCTGGTCTCGATGGTGTCGCTCACCCGTGAGCAGTTCGGCGGCATCGTCCCAGGCGCTGGCACCGGGCCGATGTCGCGGGCGTGGCAGCGCATGCGCGGTGAGCCGGCCGAGGACCGCCAGTCCCAGTGGTGGGATCAGCGGCGCAGTGCTGGGGGCGGCGGCGGTTGGGAGGGGTCCACCGTGCGGCCGGAGGCCGAGTTCGCGGCGCGGGCCTCCGCCCAGCCCGGTCCGGGGGGGCGTCCGGCCGGACAGCGTGCCGAGGTCGAGACTCCACCTGGGCTGGTGCCCACCGCCCGGCGTGCCGCGCTGCCGGCCGGGTCCGGCGGCGGCGGCTCCGGGCGGGGTACGCCCAGCTGGTCCGACTCGGGTGAGGTCGACGAGCGGGTGATCTACCGCAGTGCCGCCGCCGTACCGCTGCGTCCGGGTGGCGCGCGACCGGTGCAGGCCGAGCTGGTCGACGGTGTGCCGGTGTATCGGATCTACCGCCCGCGCAGCGCCCAGTCGATGTACCCGAACGGGTCCGGCCGTGCCGACTGAGGACAGCGACCGCGAACGCTCATCGGTCCGGCGCTCACCGGTCCGGCAGCGTCCCGCTGCCGGCATCGACCCTGCCGGCGGCGGTCCATGCAGTGCTCAGGCGGTGGGCCGTGCCGATTAGGACGCCACGCGGACGAGCCGCTGCCTACCGGTCCCTGTGGCAGTGGCCGCTGCGGTCGTCAGCCCGGTTGGTGTTTACCGTCGCCGCGGTCATCGCGGTGGCGGTCGGGGTCAGCTTCGCCATCGGAGCGGTCAGTGGGGTGCCATCGGGGCTAACGTCTCAGGGTGCGCAGGATTCCAGCGCCGCCCAGCCATCCCGATCTCGTGGGCCAACCGTCACGGCCGTACCGGCGCCCACCGCGATGCCACCCACCGCGCTGCCGCCCGTCCGGGAGCTGGTGCCGTCCGCCCTGCCGCTGTCGCAGGCACCGTCGGCGGCGGTCCGGGTGGCGGCGCGCTGGTCAGCGGCATGGTTGCGGCCACCCGAGGGCACCAGCGGTGCCCAGTGGCTGAACGGGCTGCGGCCGTACACCACCGACGAGTATCTGGGAGTGCTCGCCGGCGTCGACCCGGGCAACATCCCGGCCACCCGAGTGACCGGAGAACCGCGCCCGATGCGCGTGGCAGAGCGGTCGTTGCAGGTGGAGGTACCGACCGATGCCCTGACCCTCGTCGTGCTGGTGGTGGATACCGAAGCCGGCTGGCGGGTCGCCGGCTACGACCGGGCCTGAGCGCCGATGCCTGGCGAGTCTGGTCCGATGAGGTCGTTGCGGCCGTTGCGGCTCCTCGTTCCGTTCGTGGCGATCGCCGCGGCGCTCGGGCTGCTCCTCGGGATCGGCTTCATCGCGTTCACCATCAGCGGTGGGACGGCCGGTGTTCGCGGCTGCGACGCCGGCCTCGGCACGGTGTCCGGACCACTGGCCGGCAGCCGCGCAAACATGCGGGCCGATGACCTCAGCGAGGAGCAGCGACGCAACGCGGCCACCATCATCGCCGTGGCCCGCGATCTGGACGCGCCACCCCGGGCCTGGTTGGTGGCGCTGGCCACCGCGATGCAGGAGTCGACCCTGCGCAACATCAACTACGGGGACCGGGACTCGCTCGGGCTCTTCCAGCAGCGGCCCTCCCAGGGCTGGGGGACACCCGCGCAGGTCACCGATCCCGTCCACAGCACGACGATGTTCATCGAGCGGCTGTTGGACATCCCGGGTTGGGAGCAGCTCCCGGTGACCGTGGCCGCCCAGACCGTCCAACGGTCGGCCTTCCCCGATGCCTACGCAAAATGGGAGCGGCTGGCCACCGACCTGGTGCAGAAGCTCGCCGACGTGGCCGACCCGACCGGGTGCGGGCCGGGAGCGGCGACGCTGCCGGAGGGCGTCGCGAGGACCGCGATCTCCTTCGCCCTCGACGAGGTCGGCAAGCCCTACGTCTGGGGCGCGGCCGGGCCGAACACCTACGACTGTTCCGGTCTGATGCTGCGCGCGTTCCAGGCGGCGGGAATCAACCTGCCGCGGGTGTCCCGGCAGCAGTTCTACGCGGGCGGACACCTCCCGGTCGAGCAGGCCCAGCCGGGTGACCTGCTCTTCTACGCGACCGATCCCAACGACCCGAGCACCATCCACCACGTCATGCTGTACATGGGCGACGGGCAGATGGTGGAGGCGCCCTACAGTGGCGAGTCGGTTCGGGTGCAGCCGGTGCAGTGGGAGTACGAGGAGCTCGTGCCGTTGGCCACTCGCCCGGGAACCACGCCCAACCGTGTGTGATCGAGCACCGGCGGATGGCCGGGCCCGGTGGGTGGCCGAGCCCTGATGGATGGCCGGGCCCGGGCGGTTGACCGGGCTCGAGCGAATGGACGCCCAGGCCAGATGGATCACGAGCACGAGCACGAGCAGGAGCAGCAATGCCCGAACCCTTCGTCCCGGCATCCACCACGCCGGTGCGCGACTACCTCGACCGACCCTCGCCCGGTGCGGCCGAGAATTACCTGGTGGTTCCCCGTTCACTGGCGCAGTCCATGCCGCTGAGCTGGCAGCAGGTGTTCGTCGGCCTGCTCGCCGACCTGCACGACGCCTATGCCGACCTGCCATGGCCCGACTACCGGGTGGTGCCGAGCCGGTGGGAGCGCCTGGTCGATCTGGACGAGGAGCAGCTCACCGCGGCCGGCTACCTCGCTGAGCTGGGCCCGGAAGGTGAGCTGGAGTACCGCGACGTTGCCGACCACCCGGTCGCCGACCCGGCGAACCACCGGGTGCTGGCCCCGGTCGATGATCCGCTGCCACCGACGTCAGCCGGCCGGGTCGAGCCCCGCCCCGCCGCCCCCCTGTAGCCCGCGGGTCGCGGTGAACCGGCGTTCGAGTCGCGGTGCTGACATATGTGATCGCGATGCAATGGGAGGCTCAGCGCGCTGGCTCCAGCCGGCTGTCGGTCAGCTCGTCGAGGTGGCGCAGCAAGGTCTGCTGGCTCATCGGCTCGACGGTGACGACCGCGCGACCATCCGCGGTGCGGCGCCGCAGCTGCGCGAAATGACCCGACGGGGTGCGGTGGATCCCCACGACGTATGGCGCGCGCAGTGGCCGACCGGATCGGGAACGGGCGGTCGCGCCGAACTGACCGTGCTGGTCGATGCCCGTGCACATCTGTACCAGTCCGTGCGCGACTGAGGCGTGGATGCCGTGGCGGCGCAGCTCGATGGCGAACCGCTCGGGATCGTCCGGGGCCGCGGCGCGGGCGGCGTCGAGGACGTCGGCTGGTAGCTGTACCCGGAATCCGTGGCCCGGGTGGACCGGGCTGATCAGCTCGGCCAGCGCGAGTGCGGCCGCGGCCGGCGGGATCTCGAGCACAGCGATCTCGCCCCGATGCCGGACCGCGAGAGTGGCGTGTGGCCCCCGCTGGGCAGCGAAGGCGGCGGTCAGCGAGCGGTCGCGGAACCGCACGTCGAGCCCCGACTCGGGGTCGGCGAGTAACCGCAGCTGCTCGGCGAGGTGGGGCCGGGGTCCGCGGGCATCGCCCACGCCGCGCTCCTGCAGCCCGTTGACCGTGTCGGTGACGATCCGGTGGCGCTCCTCGTCGGTGCATCCGAGATGGGGTGGGTCGAGCTGCCACGGGGTCTCACCGAGCCTGAGCAGGCCCCAACAAACTTCGAACTCGGTCAGCGACAGGACCTTCGCCCTTGACCAGTCGAGAGTCACCGTTGCCCGTCCATGTCGCCGCCGATGACGGGTGGGGTGTAGGGCACATCGACGTCGAATGCCTCGGCGGACGGGATCCAGTAGCGCGTCTTGTGTTCGGTCGGACCGTTTGCGGCGCCGATCCCGCCAAGGGGCGGCGGGTGCCCGTACATGTTCGGTACGCCGGCGGCCCGTCCCGGTTGCGGTCGGGCCTCCGGTGGAGGACCGGAGCCACCCGGTCGCGATCCAGAACCGGCATGGTCGGGGCCGGCCGACGGTGGGTGTCCCCCGGTTCCTCCCGGCCTTGCCAGGCCCAACGGCTCGCCGGACCCGGACCCGTTCGCGCCGCCGCCCTGGCTGCCGAACCGGCGTCCGAACTCGGTGCCGCTCATCGATGGCTGGGGTCCGGGCCGACCGTGACCGCCGGGGCTGCCCAGACCGCTCCCTCGCGAGCCTGTGGCGGGAAAGCCCGGTCCGCTGTCGCGGCGGCCCGTACCGGAAAGGCCTGGTCCGCTCCCACCGGGGCCGGTGGGCACCGGGCCCCGGCCGGACAGTGCGCTGCCCATACCGGGTGCCATCGGGCTGGTGGCGCGCCCGCCCGGAGCGAGCGCACCCGCCAGGTCAATGGGCGGGCGAGGGACGGTGGCTCCGGCAGCCGAAGGTGTCCCTCCCCGACTCGCGTCAGCAGGCAGGGGAGCACCCGGACTCGCAGCGTCGAGCACGAGGCTGGTAGGACCGGTTCCCGCTGTAGGCATGGCGGCGACGCCGACGGATCCGGCGGGACTCGGTGCGCCGAAGCCCCCGCCCGCAAGTCCGCCGGCTCCGGGGCCACTACCGGGCGGCGCACCTGCCGTCAACGCGCTGGCGGGTTCCATGGTCGGGAAAGCGGCCAGTGATTCACGAGCGATGGCTTCATGAGCGTAGAGCGCGGCGTCAGCGCGTGCCTCGAGGGTTCGGTTCTCCTCGGCGGCGGCGTAGTAATCGGACTGGACGTCGAACACATCACCGAACATCGAGTCGAGCTGGCGACCCGTGACGTCCCAGAACGTGTCATCCCAGCCGTAGACCCCGGGGTCCTCCCAGTGAATCTTCGGACGCAAGACCTCGAAGGACTGCCCGTAACCGTCGACCGCGCCCCCGCCGACGCCGCCCGCTGCGCCCGTCTCGCCCGCGCGACCCGCGGCGCGCTGCATGGCCACCCCGGCCGCCTCAGCGGCGCGCCCCTGCCAGGGGACCCCCACTCCGGCGAGCACGTTCCGGACGAGGTCGTCCGAGTCGAGATATCCGTTGCCCACGCTCCCGAGCATGTGGCGGGCGGAGTCGACGGCGTCGATGCCGGGCGCGCTGTGTAGCCAGCTGAACTTGGTGCGCAGGTCGAAACCCTCGTAGCGGTGGTAGCCGATCTCACTCATGGTCCTACCCGCCTGCCTGCTCGATCAGGGTCTGCATGGCCAGTTCGGCTGCGGCTCGGGCTTTTTGGCAGGCCAGTTCGCGGGTCATGGGTAGCGCGGTGCCGTTGTAGTCGTACTGGACTTGCAGCGTCTGCCCGGTGGCTACGCCGATCAGGATTCCGCAGTGTGACTCCTTCGGTGAGTACAGACCCTGGGTCTCGATCGCTGGAAATCCGGCTACGGTCGTCACCCTCGTGCCACGAGGGTTGTCGAAGGCGGACTCCGGGCCTTGGTCGGTAGTGCGCATGACGAGGTAGCCCTCAACGGGCTCGTACGGGCTGTGGCTCCACTGGCACCGGGGCCCGCTTCGCTCGTCGGCTGGTCGGAATTGAGCTCCGTTGATATCGAGGCGGCTTAGCTGCTCAGCGGTGAAGATCACGCACGGGTCGAGGTTGTCGATACGGATCTCACGGGGTCGAGGAGGCAGTGCGGAGTCGGGAGGTGGAGGTAATGCATCACCCGCTACTGGTGGAGCGCATCCCGATAGCGCAGCGGCCGTGAGTAGCGCGGCGGCTGCTGGCCGCCATCGGGGGCTCATCGGTTGCCCCGGAACGACGCCGCGATCTCGTCATCGGTCCAGCCGTAGCTGCGTGCAGTCGCATCCAGAGTGTAAGCCGCTTCACGCAGGTCCTGGTTGTAGCGGTGGCACTGACCCAGGAGCGTTTCGATGCGCTCGTTGAACCCGGCTGCTGCCTCGGGAGATACTGGATCTCCGCCACATAGGCCAACGCCCTGCATGTTCCGTCGCTCGTCGTTGATTAGTTTGTCCAGCCGGTCGGCCTCCGCCAGCAGCGCAGCCCGGGCCTTCAACACGTTCTCCCGATCCACCTCCATCCCCACTGCGGCAACGGCCGCATCGAGCTGTGGACGGAACGGGCCGGGTTCGGTCATGGGTCGCAGCGTAGATCAATCCACCCCTCCCCGCGGCCGTTCGGAACAACTTCGCGGGTCCGTGCGTTGTCTCGGTCAGATCCAAGTTGAGCGTCGACGGCTCAAGCCCAATTTGACGATCGGGCCGCGTCGCGCTAGAACTTGAGTCAAGGCTACTCAACATTCGGAGGCAACCACCATGGCTCGTGCGGTCGGCATCGACCTCGGGACCACCAACTCCGTCGTCGCCGTCCTTGAGGGTGGCGAGCCGACGGTCATCGCGAACTCGGAAGGCGCACGGACCACCCCGTCGGTCGTCGCTTTCGCTCGCAACGGCGAGGTGCTCGTTGGCCAGTCGGCAAAGAACCAGGCCGTCACCAACGTCGACCGGACGATCCGGTCGGTCAAGCGCCACATCGGCACCGGCTGGTCCACCACTGACATCGACGGCAAGAAGTACTCCGCGCAGGAGATCAGTGCGCGCGTGCTGCAGAAGCTCAAGCGTGACGCCGAGGCCTACCTGGGCGAGGAGATCACCGACGCCGTGATCACCGTGCCGGCCTATTTCGAGGATGCCCAGCGTCAGGCCACCAAGGAGGCCGGCCAGATCGCGGGCCTCAACGTGCTGCGCATCGTCAACGAGCCCACCGCCGCCGCGCTGGCCTACGGGCTGGATAAGGGCCAGAAGGATCAGACCATCCTGGTCTTCGACCTCGGTGGTGGCACGTTCGACGTGTCCCTGCTGGAGATCGGTGAGGGTGTCGTCGAGGTCAAGGCGACCAACGGCGACAACCACCTCGGTGGCGACGACTGGGACGAGCGGGTCATCACCTGGCTCGTCGACAAGTTCAAGTCTGTCCAGGGCATCGACCTGACCAGGGACAAGATGGCCATGCAGCGGCTGCGTGAGGCCGCGGAGAAGGCCAAGATCGAGCTGTCGAGCCAGAACACGGCCACGATCAACCTGCCTTACATCACCGTCGACGCCGACAAGAACCCGTTGTTCCTGGACGAGACGCTGTCCCGTGCGGAGTTCCAACGGATCACCTCCGACCTGCTCGACCGCACCCGTGCACCGTTCAACCAGGTGGTCAAGGACGCCAACATCTCCGTCGGCGAGATCGACCATGTCGTGCTGGTCGGTGGTTCCACCCGGATGCCTGCCGTCACCGAGCTGGTCAAGGAGCTCACCGGAGGCCAGGAGCCCAACAAGGGCGTCAACCCGGACGAGGTCGTCGCGGTCGGGGCGGCGCTGCAGGCGGGCGTGCTGCGCGGCGAGGTCAAGGACGTCCTGCTGCTCGACGTCACTCCGCTCTCCCTCGGTATCGAGACCAAGGGTGGGGTGATGACCAAGCTCATCGAGCGCAACACGACGATTCCCACCAAGCGGTCGGAGATCTTCACCACCGCCGACGACAACCAGCCATCCGTGCAGATCCAGGTGTTCCAGGGTGAGCGCGAGATTGCGGTGTACAACAAGAAGCTCGGCATGTTCGAGCTCACCGGGCTGCCGCCGGCCCCGCGCAGCGTGCCGCAGATCGAGGTCTCCTTTGACATCGACGCCAACGGCATCGTCAACGTGTCCGCCAAGGATCTGGGCACCGGCAAGAGCCAGGCCATGACGATCACCGGTGGATCCGCCCTGAGCAAGGATGAGATCGATCGGATGATGCGTGAGGCCGAGCAGCATGCCGACGACGACAAGAAGCGCCGCGAGGAGGCCGAGGTCCGCAACCAGGCCGAGTCGCTGGTGTACCAGACGGAGAAGTTCGTCAAGGACAACGACGACAAGCTCCCGTCCGAGGGCAAGGACAGCGTGAGTGCCGCGCTCGGCGAAGCTCAGGAGGCACTCAAGGGCACCGACAGCGCAGCGATCAGGACCGCGATGGAGAAGCTGGCCGCGGAGTCGCAGAAGCTCGGCGCGGCGATGTACCAGCAACAGGGTGCCGAGGCTGGCCCCGGTGCCGACACCGCCCCCAAAGCGCAGCAGCAGCAGGGCGACGATGTGGTCGATGCCGAGATCGTCGACGAGGAGAAGGACCGCAAGTGACTGAGCTTGCGAGATCACCATTTGACCCAGCAGCAATCGCGGGTGTGGCTCCGACGGGTGCCGGCGAGGAGGCGACGTGACCATTCCCGACCGGAACGTTCGCGCCGACAACCGCGCCGAGGGCGAGCGGGTCGTGGTGCGGGATCGACGTCGGATCGACCCGGTCACCGGTGAGGTGCGGGTCCCGGCCGGCGCGCAGCCGGCCGGGGCCGACCCGATCCCCGCGACACCCGACCCGGCCCCCGAGGTGCCCGCCGCCGTCGACCGGGTTGCCGAGTTGACCAATGAGATCGCCGAGCGCACCACCGACCTGCAGCGCGTGAGCGCGGAGTACGCCAACTACCGGCGTCGGGTCGACCGCGACCGGGAGGCCGTGCTCATCGGTGCGCGGGTGCAGTTCGTGTCCGAGCTGCTCACCGTGCTCGATGACCTCGACCGGGCGGAGCTGCACGGCGACCTCAACGGCCCGTTCAAGGCCGTGGCTGACAAGGTCGTCGCGGTGGTGCAGAAGCTCGGGCTCGAATCCTTCGGCATGGCAGGTGAGTACTTCGATCCGTCGGTGCACGAGGCCGTCCAGCACGACAGCGCAGATGCCACCGGGCCGACGGTCACGGTGGTCTCGAATGTCCTGCGACGCGGCTACCGCATCGCCGACCGAGTGCTTCGGCCGGCGATGGTGACCGTCCTGGATCGCCTTGATGAGGGTGTCGCCACGGTCGTCGACGAGCCCGTGACGGAACCGCCGGACATCGAACAGGCCTGACCAGCCGACAGCAACGTCATCAGCTCTGACGACTGCGCAGCGAAAGGGGGCGGAATGACCCAGCGCGACTGGATCGAGAAGGACTTCTACCGTGAACTGGGCGTCGCCTCCGGGGCGTCCGGGGACGAGATCAAGAAGGAGTACCGCAAACTTGCTCGCAAGTTGCACCCCGACGCCAATCCCGGCGACACCACGGCGGAGGCCCGCTTCAAGTCGGTGTCCGAGGCCTATGGGGTGCTGTCCGATCCCGAGAAGCGTCGCGAGTACGACGAGACACGCGCAGTGTTCGCGGGCGGTGGCTTTGGCCAGGCAGGTGGTTTCCCCGGCGCCGCCGGCGGCCAGGGTTTCGATCTCGGCGATCTGTTCGGGCGGGCCGGAGCCGGTGGTGGACTGGGCGACATCTTCGGGTTCGGCGGCACCGCACCCGGTGCAGGGCGGGCGTCGGCCACCCGTGCACAGCGCGGCGCCGACGTGGAGAGCGAGCTGCGCATCGACTTCGTGCAGGCTGTTCGCGGCGTTGAGGTGCCCATCCGGCTCTCGTCCCCGGGCCGTTGCGAACGCTGCGGCGGCACCGGGTCGCGGCCGGGCAGCCTGCCGCGGCAGTGTCCCACGTGCAACGGTGTCGGCCTGGTCAGCCGCAGCCAGGGTGCGTTCGCGTTCTCCGAGCCCTGTCGCGACTGCCGGGGCACGGGCCGGATCATCGATGCTCCGTGCACCGAGTGTGGCGGCGACGGTACGAGCATGCGCACCCGTTCACTGACCGTGCGGGTGCCGGCCGGGGTGGACGACGGGCAGCGCGTGCGGCTCGCCGGGCAGGGCGAGCCCGGTCGCGGTGGTGCGCCTGCCGGTGACCTGTATGTCAAGGTGCACGTCAGCCCGCACAAGCTGTTCGGCCGGTCAGCGCGTAACGCCGACGACCTCACCCTTGCGGTGCCGGCCACCTACCCCGAGCTCGCGCTGGGCGCCACGCTGACGGTGCCGACGCTCGACTCCCCGGTGTCGCTGAAAATCCCACCCGGCACCGCGAGCGGTCGAACGTTTCGAGTGCGGGGGCGCGGGGTCCGGCGGAAGAACGGAAGAACCGGCGACCTGCTGGTCACCATGGAGGTGGTCGTGCCATCCCGGATGGATGATACTGCCGCGGCGGCGCTGCAGGCCTACGCTGATGCCACGAAGTCGTTCGACCCGCGGGGCGACCTGCTCGGCCCGGACCTGAACGGTCAAGCCCGGAGGTGAACAGAGTGCAGCCACCGCGGGGCAAACCTGGAACCGCGGGCCTGCCGCCGGGGGCGAGCTTCGACAGTCCCGTGTTCGTCATCTCGATCGCGGCCGAGCTCACTGGCCTGCATGCCCAGACGTTGCGCAGCTACGACCGGCTGGGGCTGGTCAGCCCTGGCCGGTCGGCCGGCGGTGGCCGCCGCTACTCCGCCCGCGACATCGCCCTGCTGCGCGAAGTGCAGCGACTCTCCCAGGTTGAGGGCGTCAACCTGGCGGGGGTGAAGCGGATCATCGAGCTCGAGCAGCTCGTCGACGAGCTCCAGGCGCGTCTCGAAGAGTTGGTCGAGGAGTTGGTCGTCGCTCGGGCCGCGACTGAACAGGCGGCCTCGGCCGTGCACGCCTCGTACCGGCGCGACCTGGTGCCGGTGGACCGGCGTTCGGCGCTGGTGGTGTGGCGGCCGAAGCCGCGCCCGGAATAATTTACCTCACCCAGCGGCCCGATTGATTCCAGAGTCTCCCTGGATGACGAAGTCAGGTAGTAATACGGTGTCCTCCGCGTCGCCCTCAGCGGTGCGGAATCCGAGCTTGAGCGTTGAATCGGAGCGTTCGGTCCATGCATGGGTGACTCGCTCACTGGGTGCCAACGGCCAGGGGGTACGCAGGTGCATGACGACGAGGTCTTGAATGTCCACCAGCGCATACCGGGCAACGGCTTCCAGGCCGTTGACGTCAGGCTCAGGGGGAGCCTGGACCGTGAGTGTTGAGATCGTTCGGGGGTATCCCTCAGATGTCGAGACGAGGAGAACCTGGAGGTCGGCCGTCAACAGCATGAGCGACTGCGGAAGGAGTGGGTCGAGGTGTCGAGTCAGATGCGCGAGGAGCTCGGCCAGTAGGTTGTTGTGCCCCGGGCTTTGGCGTGGGTCCCGTCGTCCCCCCATCACGGTCCCCGCAGTCGAGTTGGTTTGTGATGGCCCCGACCTGCTCGGAGTCCGCCCGGTGTCGCTGCCAGCTTAAAGGTACTCGGAGCTGCCTGGCGGGGGCTGTTCACAGCACCGTCCTCGGTGACCATCCGCTGAACCTCACTGCCGATGAGCCAAAGATTGCAAGGCCATACCGGAAAGGCACCCGAGGACGAGTAACAAGCACGGCAGTGCCCGGTGGTGTCGTCGGCGTGCTCGGTGAGCAGCTTCTCGCCTATGCCGGGTACGCCACGGTGGGCCAGAAGCTCCGCTGCCGCACCGATCGGGTCGCGCTGTTCGGTGTTCGACGCGGTCGGCACCGTCGGGTCGGTCCGCTGAACGGCGGCCTGGCCAGTCGAGACACCAGTGCCCCGCGCTGTCGGGGGACCTGCACGATCCGGCGCAGTGGGATCGGGACGCATGACAGGCTCCTCCGTTGCTCAGACACCTGGTGCCCGGGCCGGGGGGTGGCAACGCGAGCAAGCGGTCCATTCGCTGTCGCTTGCGTCCGCCGCGATCTGCACGGTCGCAGCGACCGGGCACCAGGTGCACGGGAACCGTGGCAGGCATGGGTGCTGTAGCGGTAGATGTTGCTCCGTCGCTCAGCACCCATGCTGCCGGCCCTGCCTCCCCAGTCGTGAATAGGGTGACGGTCGTGACCAAGAAGGTGACGGCCGCCACCGAAGAGATGTTGGGCTTGGCGGATGACCGGGCGAAGTTGGACGAGGTACGGCGTCACCTGGGTGCACAGCTTGCTGTGTACCGGGAAGCTGCGGGGTTCTCGCAGCGTCAGCTCGCTGAGGCTGTTGATATGTCGCGCTGCATGATTTGGGTGCGGCTCCTTTGAAGTGACCTCCGCCTCGGCCTGCTTCGGCCTGAGGTAGCGCCTCGGTCGCCGCATCTTCTCGCCCGACACACCCCGGAAATGCCTGCTCCTGAGGTGATCCCG
>Ga0136617_10000907_pt1 | contig 25903 bp, 25 predicted proteins | sample AntDrymUQ3222106_2_FD_129672 | JGI IMG/M metagenome (GOLD analysis project Ga0136617, IMG submission 129672) | Polar desert sand microbial communities from Dry Valleys, Antarctica - metaG UQ322 (21.06) | ecosystem: Environmental > Terrestrial > Soil > Desert | place: Antarctica: Dry Valley...
ATCATCCGACAATCGATGATTTTATGAATTGCGGCCTGCAACAATAATATTTTGATATGAAAACAAATTAATTTTGTGGATTTAAGGTTGATTTGGTTTGAAAATGAATCTATATACCACATTAACCATCAGATAAAGTTAGGAAATGCTCTTTTAGAATCCTTAAGTGAACAGAGCCATCCAATGGCAGCACCAACCTGCCTTAAATCAACAACAGCGTAGTTATATGATAAAATACTCTCTGATTATATGATAAAATTGATAGAAACACAAAGACGGAACATTTTAATTTATTTATTTGTTCATATTATCTAGATGGGTTTATCACACAAAAAGCGATTGTCGATGTCTTTTTTTGCTTTAATGTTTATCATAGTTATAGGAATGTGGTCACCATCTCAAACATTATATGGTGCATATTCCAAAGCATTGCCTTCACCAAACGGGCCTGTAATAAATGACCCAAATCTTACTGTTGAAAAGATAACCAGTGGCTTAAAAACCCCAACCAGTATGGCCTTTTTGGGTAACAATGACATTCTTGTAACTGAAAAAAACACGGGTAGGGTCATGGAGGTGATAGATGGCGATATTCAGGACGATCCTGTTCTGGATGTTCAGGTTGCAACTTTCATTGAACGGGGCTTGTTGGGAATAGATTTATCTACGGCTGCTGACGGCAAGACATATGCTTTTCTCTATTACACTGAATCAGGAGGAGGAGAGGATAATGATGATTTTACAAAAGGTGTTGAACCGGTAGGTAATATGTTGTATAGATATGAATATGCCGATGGAATGTTAACCGATCCGGTTCTTCTTTTGAATCTGCCTGCGGAGCCAGGTACTACTAATAGAACCGATCATGACGGTGGCAAAGTCTTGATTGGGCCTGACAATAACGTTTATCTGGTAATTGGGGAGGTGGGTGGCCATAGAACCCTTGCTCAAAATATAGAAGATGGTCCAAATGCAGATGGCACGGGTGGCATATTAAGAATAACCCAAAATGGTGAAGCTGTACCGGGCGGTGAAATTTTTGGTGAGGATTTGCCCCTTAGCCTTTATTATGCAATGGGGATTCGCAACAGCTTTGGCATGGATTTTGACCCGCTGACAGGTAATTTGTGGGACACTGAAAACGGTCCTGCAGCAGGCGATGAAATCAATTTAGTTGAACCTGGTTTCAACAGTGGTTGGGCTTTAATTCAGGGCAAAGAAATCGATGACACCCTGAATACCGGAGCCTCAGCGGAAGATTTGGTAGCGTTAGGTGACAGTCGTTATAGCGATCCAAAGTTTGTTTGGAATATTCCCATAGGCATCACTGATGCTAAATTCCTAAATTCTGCTAATTTGGGAAAAGAATACGAGAATAATCTTTTTACCGCAGACATTAACAATGGATATCTTTACAGATTGACGCTTAATGAGGATAGGGATGGAATTTTAATAAATAGTGGTTATGTTGGGGATTTGCAGTCTATATTTGATAATGCTGTTGATACTGCAAAGGAAAGTGAACCAATTATTTTTGGGCAAGGCTTTGGTGGTATAACTGACTTGGAAGTAGGTCCAGATGGTTATTTGTATGTCTTGAGCTATAGTGGAGACTTGTATAGAATATTGCCAACTTCTGCGAGCTCAACGCCAAAAAACCTGCCAGCTGCCCCACTACAAAACACTCCAACAGCCCCTGCGTCCCCCGATTCGGTCCCGGCAACAATTGTAGCTATAGCGGGTGAAGAATCATATTCGCCAAACCCAATTGAAATTGAGGCAGGACAAACAATCACATGGTTCAATGATGATTTGATAGCTCATACCGTAACATCCACCTCTGATGGTTCAGATGACGGCTCTCTGTTTGATTCGGGTAATATGTTGACCAAACAAAGCTATAGTTTGACGTTTGATGAGCCGGGAAATTATCAATATTTCTGTATTTACCATCCTATGATGGTTGGGGAGGTTAATGTAAATTAGAAATTTTCTATATTTTTAGGTTAGATGTATCCTTTTTCGGTTGTATTGAACGCTTAAAATGGAATCAGAGCCTTATTTACAAAACATACCACAAATTTGTGTTTTCCTTTTGTAGGCAATCAACATTTGTTAACTCCTCGAGTGGTGATTCTATTACAAATGTTATGCCATAAAATAGCCTTTTTTTATGGTCCATATTGTGCTCAATCAGGCATGGCAATACTTCTGACCACCATCTGACCACCATCTGACCACCGGCGTAGTTCGAACATACACTTTTGGTATACAATAACTGTTGTTATCTTTTGGATTTCCTCTTTTGCTATATATTACTTATTTAACTACTATTACATAATTATGACACACATGGTGAACAGACTCCCTAAAACAAAACTAAAACTTTAACACTATCTGTAAAAGAAAGAACCACAGATTTGAGAATGATTTGTATGAGATAAAGCATGAAGGAAACATTCCGTCATAGGAATTATATAATATTTGAGCTGCTTAGAATGAAAGTCGCAAAAGAAAAGATTGGTAAGTTATGATGCCATTGAATTGGCAATAACCGTTTAAATATTAGGCATACCTAAGAATTAGGGGAGCCTAAATAATGACTCAAACTCAACAACATGTTTTTAAAAAAGAAAAACAAGACTCTATGCCTATTCTAAAGGAATTATTTGATGGATTTTCATATAAAATACTTTTATCTACATTAGATGAACCAAAATCTGTTTTTCAAATCTGTAGTGAGAACGCGGTCCCAATCAGTTCCACGTATAAAAAAATACGAAAGTTAAAGGAGATTGGCCTCTTGTTTATAGACAGAATTGTGATTAGCGAAAGGGGCAAGAAAATAGTTTTCTATAAAAGCAAAGTTCGATCCATTGAATTGACATTGGATAAGCAGCAGGTTATCTTGCAAATAAAAAAATGAAAAAAAAACTTTTTCATATGAAAATTCGAAAAACCTATAAAATAAAAAGCCAATCCTCGCCCAAATTTGTTTATGTTGGTGCTTCAAAATTACCAATCAATAAAGTTAAAAAATAATATACCATCTATTATAATAACTGTTAATGACTATTTACTCAGGAAATTCCGACATACCGGAGCAGTTGTATGTAGGCACTGCAGAGGCAGAGCATGTAGAAATGTACTTGAAAGCTATGTGGTCGATATTAGAAAATGGTCAGGAGTTAAAGGTTAGTTCAATAGCCAAAATATTGAATGTGACTCAGCCGTCCGTAGTTCAAATGCTTCATAAATTAAACGATTCCCATTTAATTGATTACAAAAAAGGTTCAATAGTTGTTCTTACTGGCGAGGGGGAAAAAATAGGTAAGCAAATGATTCGTAATACTCGATTGTTGGAAGTTTTGATGAAAGATGCTTTAAAAATAGACATAGATGAAGAAATGGTGTGTGGAATTGAACATCATATGAAGGAAATATTTACGGAGGCATTATGTACACTATTAAAACACCCCACAATATGCCCACATGGATACCGTATTCCCGCGGGAAGTTGCTGTATTGAAAAATAATGGTTTTTATGGGCGTTTGTCATTTAAATATACCTAAGGCCAAATCATTGGTTTAAATATAAATTAAATTAAATTAAATAAAGATCCACTTATCATGCTATTTCGACCAATTGCAGTTTTTGATTCTGGCTTAGGTTCATTGTCTGTTGTAAGAGAAATAAGAAAAATTGCCCCCGCAGAAAATATATTGTATTTTGCCGATAAATTGAATTTTCCTTACGGTAAAAAATCTAAAGTCGAGTTAAAGTCCATAATGAGAAATTCTATTAAATTTTTAGAAAAATACAGGCCTAAACTCATAGTTATCGCCTCTAATACTCCCTCTATTCAAATTTTTGACGAAATAAAAACTGAGTTTTCAGTTGACATTATCCCTACAAAACCTCCGCTTAAAAAAGCAGCTGCTATGAGCAAAAAAAATCATATCGCTATAATGGGTTCCACTGGATTGCTAAATAGCAAGGAATTCAATTATTTGTTAAAGAGGGAAATTCCACAGCATATTTTTATCACCAAGATAGATTCATCTGATTTAATTGATATGGTCGAAAATGGTTCGTTTCTATCGGATCGAAATCAATCTTTTAAAACCATTCAAAAGACAATAAAAGCAAACTTTGAAGGTTCTATTGATGTACTTGTTTTGGGCAGTACTCATTTATCTCTTATTAAAAACTACATTGGAGATCTTTTGCCTTCGATAAAGTTTATAGATTCTTCCTCTCAAGTTGCAAAGGATGCAAAGAATTATTTGCAATTCAACAAAGATCTAAATAAAAACGGCACTGGGAAACTTGAGATACTTGTTTCATCAAATAAAAAAGATTTTCAGGATATACTTCGATATATGGGCACGAGGGAAGTAATATATGACGTATCTCTGCAATTCTAGTGTTTTTCTGGCAGCATTTAAATTACTTTGGACTGAATAAATGAATGATTTTTCTGGTTATTGATGCATAAAGTATGAAAAAAATTCGAATTGGGATAGATGTAGGAGGTACCTTTACAAAGGCTGTAGCGATTGATGTATTGGATAAAAAGATTTTGGGAAAAATGTCGGTTCACACAACCCACTCTTCTGTGGATGGTGTATCTGAAGGAATTGTTAATGCGTTATCATCGCTGATCACAAGAAACAACATAAATCCAATGGAAATAGAGTTAATTTCTCATAGCACAACTCAAGCAGTTAATGCTCTTTTGGAAGGAGATGTTGCAAAGGTTGGCATTATTGGAATGGGCGTGGGATTAGAGAAGTCTAATATCATAAAAAGAACTCACATAAAAAACATTCCACTAACCTCTAATAAATTTTTAAAAACTTGTTATGTTTTTTTGGATACCTCAAAGTACCTAAAGGAAATTGACATTAAAAATTCAATTGAAAATTTGGTTTCTGAAGGAGCTCAGTCTATTGTTGCCAGTGAAGCCTTTGGCGTTGATGATCCAAGTAACGAAATATTTGTAATGGATAATTCAAAATTGCCATGCACCTCTGGACATGAATTAGCAGGTATATACGGATTGGAAATCAGAACCTTGACTGCAATCATTAATGCAAGCATATTGCCAAAAGCTATCAATACCGCCAACTTTGTTAAATCTGCAGTAAAAAAACTTGACATATCTGTCCCACTGATGGTAATGAAAGGGGATGGAGGTGTTACTACATTGGAATCCTTTTTGCATAAGCCCATAATCACTGTTTTATCGGGGCCAGCTGCAAGTGTTGTTGGTGCGCTTCTTTTTTTACAGGTTTTGGAGGGTATTTTTATTGAAGTGGGGGGAACTTCAACAAACATTAGTATTATAAAGGATGGGAAGCCTGAAATGCGTTACGTTACTATTATGAATCACCCTACATGTATTAGGTCTTTTGATGTGCGTGTATGTGGGGTAGCGGGTGGTTCGCTCATAAGAGTTTCCAAGCATAAGGGAATTGTTGATGTGGGCCCAAGGTCCTCCCACATAGCTGGATTGGAATATTCTTGTTTTGCCGATCCAGTAGAATTACGGGAGGGGAAGATTGTGCTCTTTAGCCCATTAAACGATGATCCTTCTGATTATGTTTGCATCAAAACTCCAAGTGGAAAGTTATATGGTATTACTAATACTTGTGCAGCTAATGCATTAAGCATAATTCCTAGTGATGATAACGCATTCGGAAATCTTGAATCTACAAAAATTGCCATTACAAAACTATCTGAATTTCTTGGGATGCCACTCAAACAAATAGCCGAACAAATCCTTGACATTTCCATTGCTAAAATTGTGAGTTATATAATGCCTGCAATAAAAGAATACAAATTAGCAAAAGATCGGGTAATCATCATTGGCGGTGGCGGCGGCGCATCGGTTTTGGTTCCAAAGGTGGCTAAAAAACTTGATTTTCAATACAAAAAGGCGGAGTATGCTGATGTTATATCATCTATAGGCGTGGCAACAGGAATGATCTATGAAGAGAGAGAGCGTACAATTGCCAACCCGTCTCCTGAGAATGTGTCTGAGTTGATAAATGAGGTAAAAGACGAGGCTATTTCTAAAAATGCATCGCCTGATTCATTGTCCATTCAATCTGAATATATCAGCGAACGAGCCATACTTAGAGTTACAGTTATAGGGAATGTCACACTGGATTTGTCTGCTGCTCGCTCTAGGGAATTGAATTATGATGAATTGGTAAGGACAGCCACTGAGTTGTTTAGACAAAACGGAAATGTTGTTTTGGAAAGTACTATCGGAAATTATTATGTTTTTTCTAATTCATATTTGCTAAAAAAATTTTTGTTTAAAACAAAAAAACAATCAATCTTAGTACTTGATAAATTTGGCAGGGTAAGACTGTCTTTGGATTCTGGTAAATTAGTAAATGGTTATTCAAAGGAATTATCTGAAAACTTATTACAAATTTTATCCAGTGTATCACCATCATCGTCTTCTGATCTTTCCCCTCAAATCCATCTGATTGATGGATTCCAAATACTGGATTTCTCTAGCCTTACTGCAAAGGAACAGGTTATTAAAGCTATTCGGGAACAACTAGAGAAAATAAATTCTAATGTCGTATTGGTTGTAAAGAACTAATTTTAAGGCAATTTGATTATAACTCAACTATTATCAAATTATACTCATTTAACATTTTTAAGATTCTAAAATTCATTTCAAAATGTCTTGAAAGATATAGTAGTTTTGGCTGGTCCCGCCTCTATAGATTTGGGAAACCATATTTCTACCCGTTTAAAGTCTGTGTCCATTCCTATAGATCTTAGAATTTTTTCGGATGGCGAGAGTAAGATAAGGATTGATGCAAACCTTTCAAATAAAAAATGCATAGTAGTTCAATCTACCTATCCCCCTGTGGACTCACATCTATTGCAAACACTAATGATTATTTCCTGTTGTTACGACCTGGGAGCCTCAGAAGTTATAACTGTAATGCCTTATATGGGATATGCCCGCCAAGACAGGAAATTTTTAGAAGGGGAATTTCCAACATTTTCGTTAATTGCTAGAATGTTAGAATGTATTGATGTTCGTAATTTAATTACGGTGGATATTCATAGTATTCAAGCACTTTCTTATTTTAAATTAAACATCTTAAATGTTTCTTCTATAAATTCACTCGCAAATTATGCTAAAACCCAATTTAATTTGGCCAACCCTGTTGTTATCTCCCCTGATATGGGGGGTATTTCGCGGGCAAAAGAATTTTCAAAAATAATAAAATCTAATTTCTTTGGACTAAAGAAAATAAGAGATCGAGTTTCTGGGAATGTTGTTATGGATGAAAATTTAGAATTTGATGTTAAAGACCGCGATATAGTTATTATTGATGACATGATTTCCAGTGGAGGGACTATCTTAAAATCATTGGATATTTTGAAAAAAAACCGATGTGGTAAAATCTACGTTATGTGTGTACATGCATTATCTGACGAAAATTCTATAAATACATTGAAAAACGCAGGATTAACCGATATAGTTTCTACTAACAGTGTTCCAAGGTCATGCTCAAAAGTTGATCTTAGCACAGATATAACAAATGCTTTGTCTTCTGTCATCTGGTGATTATTTAAAAGATGATGGTTTTAATTGAAATATCCAATACAATATAGTGCCATGGCCAATCTGGATGTAACTTTTCTTGGAACATCGGCAGCGATGCCTTTAGAAAATAGGTTTCTTTCTTCCACCGTTATTAGCAGGGATGGGACACTATTTATTTTTGATGCAGGGGAAGGTATGCAGTATAATTTCATTCGTGGGCGATTTGGTTTTAATAAAAAAATTATGCTTTTCATAACACATATGCATTCAGATCACATTTTGGGTCTTTTAGGTTTTTTTCAGACCCTTTCATTACAGGGACGAAATCTACCCATAGATGTTTACGGCCCTAAATTACTTTATGATTTTTTAATCGAAAATTTTAAAATTCTTGGCATCAATCTATCTTTTGAGGTAAATATCCATACAATTGATGATAGGGAAGGAATTCTCGTGACCAACAAAGACTACAAAATCGTGTTTTGTAAATCAAATCATGGCGTTGATATTTGCTCTTTTGCTTATTGTCTGATAGAAAATAACCGTCCAGGTGAATTTAATATAGAAAAGGCTAAAGAATTAGGAATTCCCCAAGGTAACCTGTATCAGATGTTACAAAACGGCAAAAACATTATGTTTAACAATAAATTAATATATTCTAATACTGTTGTGGGTCCAATACGTCCAGGAAGAAAAGTTGGTATATCGGGAGATACAAGGCCCACGAATGAATTATGTGAGTTTTTCAAAAATTGCGATCTGTTGATTTTTGAGTCTACTTTTAAATCTACTGAATTAGGCAAAGCCAAAGAGAGCTTTCATTCTACTGCTTTAGAAGCAGCTAACCTGGCAAAATTATCATGCGTACATAAATTATGTCTTACTCATTTTAGTACTCGATATAGAAATTTAATTGATTTATTGGATGAAGCTAAAGCCGTATTTTTAGATGTCGACATAGCTTATGATTTGAAATCTATCACTGTTCCATATAGAAAATAACTAAATTTTTTATTATATCGTTCAACTAATTATTTTTATAAAGTTTCTTAGTAGTTCCTTTTTATCGTTTGATAAAATCATACATGCTTCAACCAGTTCTCTCTCTATAGTTATTTGATCTGAGATGACTTTTTTTAATTTTTGGCCATCTAGCCTGTCCAATTTCTCTATTTCTCCATGATTGTATGCCATGATATATTCACTTATTAGTTTTAAGATAAAAGATGGCGCATATCGTGACAGTAACAATATGCCTTCATTGATTGTTGTGTTGTTGATATCGCTATCTTCTTTTTTATTATAATTGGAGTTTGAAATATACGATTCTAAGAGCTTCATTCTAATTCTTATGTCACCTGTTTCTTCTATAGTTGAGGCAATAATCAGACCAATATTGGTAAGCTCATAATATGGAATTCCTTCCATTTGTAGGGCTTTTGGGCCTCTTTTTATCGGTAGCCTTCCACCCTCTTTAACCACTTGAGCGGGTAAGAGTACTTCATCAAGATCCTTAAAAATGGCCGAATAGATATTTTGCCATGCAATATCGTATTTTTTTGCTAATATGTGAGCTATCGCTGTTCTGGTTTTGCCTTTTGGGTCTTTTTCTATTGCAATATGAGCTATTATTCCTCTTTGCCTTTTTGCTTCCCTAGTTGACTTGGCATGATGAGTCTTAAAAGTATCAAAAATCGCAATATGGTTACCTCTCTTCAAAATTCCTATCCGTTTTCTTACTAGTATATCTATGTGTATTTTAATTTTATCTAATATTGATTTTTAAACTAAAAAAATTTTTAAAAAAATTGTATTTTTAACTGTTTCTATTTTTTGGCGGGAGCAGCACGCATTGTGTCTACTTGTCCGCTATGAAGCCAGTCCTTTAGTTCTTCATGTGATGGTTTTGTATCGTGTTTTCCTTGCAAGTGCAGATGAAGCAACACATAATTTACTTGATTCAATATAACCTTATTAGCTTCGTCACCTTTTCGAGCCTTTGTCTTCAGGTCTCCTGGAACAGTTGTCCACCATTCCTCGAATGTTCTCTTTTTTTGAGTGTTAGCTTGTGAACCAAATCCCTTGGGTAATGTCATATTGCTTGTAGATTAATTGATGATGGTATTAAATGTTTTTTAAATAATTTTGTGAAAAGCTATATTGCTTGGTATATGGTGTCCTATTTTCTTATTTTAAATGGATGTTTACATGATGTTGGCATAAAGGATTATCAAATGACGTAATGGATATGTTATACGATTCTCTTGAATTTGAATTGTGCTCAATGATGGTATTTGTTATTCGGCGACTTTGGTTGTATACTTAATTTTCTATCTGAGAACAAATATCGTTAGTGTTTTCATTTACTAAAAAGTAATGATTATAGATCACTATCGCAATAATCCGTATTCTGTAATTTATTATTTGATATTGTCTTATGATCATCCAATTTGTTTACATTGCTTTTGTATTCTCTGTAGTTCGCAATTGATTTTTACAGTAATAGTAATATCTTTATGACATTAAAAATGTAATTTGTATAATGTCTAATTGTAATACCGAGAAAGATGTCTATGTAATTGTTCATGGCCAAAAACATTTGTTTGAAACAGTAAAATCAAGACTCTCTGCCTTCGGGTTTAAAATCGATAGATTGATTCCTGCTGATATGAATAAAACCGGAAACCCTGGTGACCTTGTTGCTATGGTTTGGCCTCCAATGGCTCCTAAGGAAATAATTCTTGGCGAAATAATTGATTTTAATGGTAATGGTCAGGGAATGGGCGCATGGGCATCACTTAATCAAAAAGAATTGGAGCGCATTTCCCTAAACTAACTGTTTATTCTTTATTTTTTCTAAACCCATGAGTAAATTGCGAATCGTAAACTTTTGAAAATTCGTATTCTTTTGGTGATATCGCGTCGCCCACTATTATCAATGCTGTTTTTACTATTCTATTTTCTTTAACTTTCTTAGATATCGTTTCGATTGTACCCTTTATTATTTTTTCTTCATCCCATGTAGCTTTGTATACTATTGCAATAGGTGTTTGGTTATTGTATGTCCCACCTTTCAATAATTCTTCTATAACTCTATCAAGCAGATGCACACTAAGGTAAAAAGCCATGGTAGCCCCATGTTTTGATAATTCTGAAATTTTTTCTCTATCTGGAACAGGTGTCCTAAACTCTGCTCGTGTAATTATTATTGTTTGAGTTATACCTGGCAACGTTAATTCTAAATTCATAGATGCTGCTGCACCAAGCAATGATGTTATACCTGGAATCACTTTACAACACAGCCCATCATTCTCTAACCTGTCTATTTGTTCCCTTATTGTACTAAAAATGCCGGGATCTCCATCATGGAATCTTATTGCGAGCTTACCGTTTTTTGTGGAGTCTCTAAGAATTTCATATATTTCATTTCTGTCTAATTTAGCCGCATCAAATAAACTGGCCTCTTTTTTTGCAAAATTTAATATCTCAAGATTCAATAAAGATCCTGAATATATCACTATATCTGCATTTTCTAATAATCTTTTTGCCTTTATTGTTATTAGTTCTGGATCGCCAGGACCTGAACCCACAAAATAAACTGTATTTTTTTGCATCATTTTTTCTTTTTGGCTATCATGATTGAAAAGTATTTATCATTGTTTTCATTTGGATTTCTTAATAATTCTGATAGTTTCTTTTTTTGCAATGCTTCACTATCGGTAGATACGTCTTGAGCTATAAAAATATCTGATTCTCCTGGAAAGCCCGACTCCATCAAAATTTCCAATACGTTGTTAAAATATCTGCCATCTTTTAAAAATACCATTGTGTCACAGCATTGTGCAGCAGTTCTTAATCTATCGAGGTTATAGCATGCCGGTATTATTCCTATTATCTCCTCGCCTTCTCCTATTGGTGTTTTTATTTCAGCAGAAAATGAAAAAATTGACGTTATGCCCGGGATAACTTCTACTTCTATATCCTTATGGTTATTGGTTATCTCTCTGTAAATGTATATCCAGGTACTATAAAGAGAAGGATCACCAACAGTTAAGTATGCTGCTCTTTTTCCATTTCGTATAGAATTTGTTATTTCTGCGGTATTGTCCTTCCAATTATCCTTTAGTTTGTTAAAGTCTTTAATCATCGGAAAAACCAATTGATGAATTTCCGTATCTTTATTGAGAAATCTTTCAACTATGGATAGGGCAACACTTGGCTTTCCTTCCCTGGCGGTAGGTGTATAGATTATATCTGCATTTTTAATAATGTCTATTGCTTTTAGAGTGAGTAAATCTGGATCACCTGGGCCACACCCTATGCAATAAAGTTTTGGATATGCCATAAGACCACTTTTAAAAATATTAATTAAAGTTTTTGTATTTATTTGGTGGCGGAAAAAATAATCACAGGATTTCTTGAAATCATCATGGTTCCGGAGCTAGTTTTTTTTGATTTTGCTATAGTTACTTGGCTTATGTCAATCTCCAATAACTCTGAATTTTCTATTGCTTTAAGAGTTTTGTATATTGTTTCTATTAATATGGAGGTAACAACCAGCCTGCCTCCCTTGTTTAGGCGATCTGTTGCCAGTTTTATCATTTTTTCCGTATCCCCTGTGGTTCCTCCTATAACAATTGCGTCTACATTTGGTAGGTTCGGCAAAATTTCTTGTGCTAATCCATGTATTGTTTTTATTTTATTTTGCAACCCAAATTTTAATATATTCTGCTCGGTTAGATCAATTGCATTTTTGTCGCTGTCTATTGCATATACTGGGGTTTTGGTTTGAATAGCTAACTCAATTGATATGCTGCCGCTACCGCAACCAATATCTATAGATGCAAATCCTTCCTTTAGGCGTAATTTGCTTATTATTATGGATCTTATCTCTTCTTTTGTTATAGGTACATTATCAACTCTATCAAACAGCTCATCTGGAATACCTGGAGTCTTATGCTCCCAAAAAAGTTTACTGTTCATTTTTTAGACGATGTGCTGGTTGAGTACGGTGAATATTATTACCATAAATGTTAATAGCATGAAAATATAAGCGAAAATTCCATTTGTTACTAGTTTTTTCTTTTTATCTTTAGACGTTTCCATGGCCATTTTCTTGGCAATAATGTGTGATATGTAATAAAAAATAATTCCAACTAGTATTGTAATTCCTATCGTGTTAGCTTGGTCTGCTTGGGGTTTTATTATTATCCCTAATAACGATCCTGCAACAGCAGCAAAAACAGTCCTCATGTAATAAATTTTATCTAGAACGTCCAAGTATATGCGATATTGTTTTTTATTAACCACATTTAATTCCTACTTTCTATTACACCGGTCATAAAAAATATGGCCCATTTCTTATGTTATTATATCAATATTGTGTTATAGTATTGGATGTCTATTTCAGAAATAGAATTAAAATTCCTTGTGAATCATTTTAAGGAAATTATTGATGATGTATACTATATAAGTAATATTTACCCAATCACAAAGAGCTCCTTAATCATAAAATTTCATCACTCCCAAAAAAATGATATTTCGCTGCTTGTCTCTACTTTTGGAATATGTGTTACAAAATACAAATATTCTGTAATTGAGGATAATGATGCAATAAAAAAAATAAAGTCTGAACTAGAGCGCTCTAAATTGGTGGATGTATCTATTTTTGAGGGGGAAAGGATAGTACAATTTATTTTTCAAAATGTCAATGGATTAAAACATTATTTGATTATTGAATTGTTTGGAAATGGGAATATCATATTATGCAATGAGTCATTAAAGATTTTGGCACTTATAAATTCGATAAACGTAAGACATAGGGTTTTAAAACCTGGATTAAATTATGCTCCGCCACCACCAAGAGGAGTTAGCCCGTTTTCAATAAACTTAGATAATTTCCTATCGCTAGTCAATGCAACTAAAGAGGAGGGAGAGGGTAATATTGATATTAAAAAATGGCTCGGGCGGAACCTTTCTATTTCAAAGAAGTTTGTTGAACACATCATAAATAATTCAAAGATTAGGAACAAAAAAATCAATGATTTATCTGATGATGATTTTAAAAGTTTATTTGATGGATTAATCTTTTTAATCACAAATATATCCAATGGTGTTGGCCATGAACCCTGTATTGTTTTGGATGAAATCGGTAATCCTACCGACATTAGTCCTATAATCCCATCTACTGTTAATTCAAATCAAATTAAGAATTTTAGCTCATATTCTGATGCAGTTGATGAATTTTTAAATTATCTTATTGTTAATAGTGATGCCACTAAAAATTCTGATTTAGAAAAGCGTTTGGAACTCTTAGAACATGATTTGGAGGAACAGGAAAAAGCCAAAAGCCTTGTCATCTCAAAATCGGCCAAACTAAGGGATTTTGCCATTTTATTAATGCGCCAAATGGATGCTAAAATGAGTGTCGAAAACCCAACCCTCCAAAAAATCCTTTTTGAATTCAATGCAAAATTATTGAGTGTTAGGGGAAAATATGTTTTGGAAATTGCTGACGAAAAATTGCCTTTGGATTCAGATAATTTCAATATCCCAAAACTTTCTTCATCTTTATTTGGCATTGCAAAAGAAAAGGAAAGGGGCTTAATAACCATTGAAAACTCTCAATTGAAAATAGCGGAACAAATAGATAAACTCAAACAAAAAAAAGACAAAAAACCTTTGTCTGGCATTAAGGTGTTGGCCAATAAAGAATGGTACGAAAAATATAGGTGGTTTTTTACAAGTGATGGCCTTCTTGCAATAGGCGGAAAAGATGCCACATCTAATTCTGTGATTATACGCAAACTTCTTACAGAAAACGATTATGTATTTCACGCTGAAGTTAATGGGTCCCCCTTTTTTATATTACAAAATGCTAATATTTCAAACACCGATATTTCTCAAAGTATTTTGGAAGTTGCCCAAGCAACAGTGTCTTTTAGCAGATCCTGGAAAGGTGGCTTGTCAAGCTCTGATGCATATTGGGTTCTTCCTTCTCAGATAAAAAAAGGTGCTCCCACAGGACAATATCTTCCCAAAGGATCATTTGTAATAGAGGGAAAAAGAAATTTCGTAAAGAACTTGGAGATCAAGTTGGCCATTGGACTGTCATTTATTGATAACAAGTCGTTATTTTTTGTTGGACCATATCAAGCAGTAAAAAAAAGATCAACATGCATGAGAAACTTGTTGCCTTCTGGTTTGGATGTAGTTAAAGCCTCAAAAAAAATCAAAGCAGATTTTGTAGATTATTCAATTAAAAATGATTTTCCAAGAGACATAATCGAACATCTTAAAAGTTTATCGATAGATGAAATAGTGAGAATTTTGCCTGTTGGCCAATGTAAATTATTGCCTATCGAGAAAGGTGATTTAAAAGAGAATTTTATTGAAATAACAGAAAAGTAATTAAATTCAGATTATAAAGGTTTGATATGGCTAAAGATATTCGAGATGAAGATGCCGGAATGACCACAAGGATATTGGTTAGTGATGTTATGAATAGTCCCATCATTCACGCAAAACCTGATGATGATATCATTACAATATCAAAACTTATGGGTGAAGCTAAAATTGGAAGCATTGTTATCTTAAATAATGATGTGCCTTTGGGAATAGTGACCGATTGGGATATTGTCACCAAGGCCGTTGCAAAAGGTTCAATTCCATCAGGAATAAAAGCATCCGATATAATGCAAAAGCTGGTAACAATTAATGGTGACGAAAGCATTACCTCTGCTGCAAGACTCTTAAGACAACATAGTATCAAACGCCTAGGTGTAACCCATAAAAACAATGTAGTTGGAATAATTTCAGTATCTGATGTTCTTGCGGTTACTCCAGAGTTATTTGACGTGGTTTCTGAAAAAGCGTTACTAATAAGGGGGGAAATCGGACGTTCTCCTCGAAACGTATCTGGATATTGTGATGAATGTGGTGATTGGTCTGATTTTCTATTGTATGCAGATGGATCATTTACTTGTGAAGCATGCAGGGGAGAATAACAAATAATTAATAAAAACCGAACCGGTTTCTTATTCATCTGAATTGTCTTTTATAGTTAACACCAAAGGTTAAAATTCCCTTTTCTAGAACTTTTACTGTAATGAGTTCTATTGTACCTTTGGAACAAACTATTGATAAGGTTTTATCTGAATCCCGGATAGAGTTTATCCATAAAATAGATTCTGCATACAATGAATCTTTAAATAATTTAGAATCTTCACGTTCAAATATACTACAAGAATACTCAAAAATCATCAATAATGCCCAAAAACAATCCGAAAGTATAAAACGACAAATATTAGGCGCCAGTAAAATATCTGCTAGAAACAAACAACTAATATTGCTAGAATCTGCTGTAAATAACGTTTTTGAAAAAGCCAAAGAAAAACTATATGTTTTAAGTAAGGAAAAGGGATATGAATCTATGATTTTAAGAACATTAGAAGAAGGTGTTTCAGCTATTCAGACAAGAGATATTGTTGTAGAGTGCAATAAAAATGACAAAAATCTAATAATTAAGGTTATAAATGATTTTATTAAAAAAAACACAAACTACAAAATCGCTGTTTCAGACAGTTTTTTCGATTTTATTGGTGGGATTCGAGTTAGATCGTCAGATGGTTTGATGAGCTATGACGGGACTATTGATTCAAAGTTAGAAAGAGTCAAACCAATTATAAGGAAGAATATCGCCCAAATTCTACGAGAGTGAAGAAGAGAAATTGGTAGCAAAAGGACGAATCATTTGGGTAAGTGGGCCTGCTGTTAAAGCTGATGGCATGTCTACTGTAAAAATGTACGAAACCGTTGAGGTTGGTAATTCTAAATTAGTTGGGGAGGTAATACGTTTAACGGGTGATACCGCATTTATACAAGTTTATGAGTCTACATCCGGACTCAAACCAGGGGAATCAGTTACAGGCACTGGCCAACCATTGTCAGTTCTTTTAGGCCCTGGGATAATTGGAAAAATTTATGATGGTATCCAAAGACCACTAGGTGAAATAGCTCAAAAATCCGGATCTTACATAGGTCGTGGTGTCCATACAGATCCCGTTGATATGAAAAAAAAATATCACTTCCAACCCGTGGTAAGAAAAAATGATGGCGTGGGTTCGGGTTCGGTTCTAGGCTATGTAGAGGAAACACCCCTCCTAAATCATAGCATCATGGTTCCTCCAAACTTTAAGAATGGAACCATCGTTGATGTTATTTCTGAAGGTGATTATGATATTGAACAAGTTGTTGCAACGCTGGAAACCAGTGAGGGGAAAATACCATTAAAAATGTATCACAAATGGCCTGTAAGGAAACCCAGGCCTTATACGGAAAGGTATGACCCTACAGTACCATTGATAACGGGACAAAGAGTTATTGACACATATTTTCCGATAGCAAAAGGTGGTACTGGCGCCATTCCAGGTGGTTTTGGAACCGGTAAAACTGTTACTTTGCACCAGATTGCCAAATGGGCAGATTCCAAAGTTGTGGTTTACATAGGTTGTGGTGAACGTGGCAACGAAATGACTGAAGTGTTAGTTGAATTTCCGCATTTAATTGATCCTAGATCCAATAGGCCGCTTATGGAGAGAACTGTCCTAGTTGCTAATACCAGTAACATGCCTGTAGCTGCAAGAGAGGCTTCGATTTACACTGGCGTAACCCTAGCAGAATACTATAGGGATATGGGGCTGGATGTTGTCCTTGTTGCCGATTCAACAAGCCGGTGGGCAGAAGCTTTGAGGGAGATGTCTGGAAGGCTTGAGGAGATGCCTGCGGAAGAAGGTTATCCTTCATACCTGGCTTCTAGATTGGCTGAATTTTATGAACGTGCGGGCAGAGTAAAAGCTTTAGGTTCCCCTAATAGAACTGGTTCTGTGACACTAGTTGGAGCTGTTTCCCCCTCAGGGGCAGACTTTACTGAGCCAGTCACCACACATACAATTAGATTCATCAAAACCTTCTGGGCTTTGGATACAAGACTAGCTTATTCCAGACATTATCCTTCCATTAACTGGATGAATTCTTATTCTGGCTATCTGGAAGATGTTTCAAAATGGTGGAAGGAAAATGTCAGTTCTGAGTGGTATGATCTTCGTGCGTATTCATACAACCTTTTACAAAGGGAAGACACATTAAAAGAAATTGTAAGGCTTCTTGGTCCAGAGTCATTGCCAGATGAGGAAAAATTAATACTTGAAGTAGCAAGAATGATAAAAATTGGTATTTTACAGCAAAACTCTTTTGATAAAGTTGATACATACTCTAGTCCTGAAAAACAACTAAAACTGGTAAAATTAATTGTAAACTACCATAAAGAAGCTCAAAAAGCTCTAAAAGAGGGAATAACATTAGCTGATATTAGAACAATGCCTATAATTCCATCAATACTTAAAGCAAAATTTGAAATTCCTGATGAAGATATTGCCAAGTTAGATCAACTAGATAAGCAAATGCATGAACAGTTTGATAAAATTGTTCATTCAGGGGTGAAATTGATTGTCTGATTCGATAAATATTGAATACACAAAGATAGCTGAAATTAAAGGGCCATTGATGATAGTGGACGGTATTACTCAGGCCTCCTTTGATGAGCTAGTGGAGATTGAGACTCCCGATGGGGAGAGACGGTTAGGTAGAGTTTTAGAGGTAGGGTATGGAAAAGCCATAGTTCAGGTATTTGAAGGAACCACGGGCTTGGCTATAGTTGGAACTAAAGCAAAGTTTACTGGAAAAACTATGCAAATGCCGGTATCTCCAGAGGTGTTAGGTAGGGTTTTTGATGGTTTAGGGCGCCCAAATGATGGTTTACCTGAACCAATCGCAGATAAGTTTTTAGATGTTAATGGGGAACCAATGAATCCTGAACAACGTGAATATCCTACCTCGTTTATTCAAACAGGTGTCTCTGTAATTGATGGAATGTTGACACTTGTAAGAGGACAAAAATTACCTATATTTTCAGGTTCCGGTATGCCCCATAACATTCTGGCCGCTCAGATAGCAAGACAAGCTTCTGTGGTGGGAACCAAAGAGGATTTTGCAGTTGTTTTTGCAGCAATTGGTGTTCAATATTCAGAGGCTCAATATTTTAAACGTAGTTTGGAAGAATCAGGAGCTCTTCGAAGAAGTGTATTGTTTTTGAACTTGGCTGATGATCCTGCCATTGAACGAATAATTACTCCTAGGGTTGCCTTGACTGTTGCGGAATATTTGGCATTTGATTTGGGTATGCATGTACTAGCCATTTTAACAGATATGACTAATTATTCCGAGGCTTTGAGAGAGATTAGTGCTGCAAGAGAAGAGGTTCCTGGAAGAAAGGGATATCCTGGTTACCTATATACCGATCTTGCAAATATCTATGAGCGAGCTGGTAGATTGAAAGGAAAGAATGGGAGTGTTACTCAGGTTCCTATTCTGTCAATGCCTGCTGATGACATTACTCATCCAATTCCAGATTTAACTGGATACATTACTGAAGGGCAGATGGTATTAGGTCGAGACCTATTCAGAAAAGGGATCTATCCTTCAGTAAATGTCTTGATGTCATTATCTAGGTTAATGAAAGATGGTATAGGTGAGGGAAAAACCCGAAGTGATCACAGCGAAGTCGCAAACCAACTTTACGATGCGTATTCCAGATCCCAGGAGGTTAGGGCATTGGCCGAAATAGTTGGAAGGGCTGGCCTTACCGGAATAGATCTTAAATATCTTGATACGGGTGATATGTTTGAAAATAATTTCTTAAAACAAAACTTGGATGAAAATAGATCCCTTGAAGAAACATTAAGTAGAGCTTGGGATATACTTTCAGCCTTGCCAGAATCTGAATTGACAAAGATAAAAGACAAACATATTAAACAATATTACAGACACCAAAATCAGCAACAATCTAATATTGGGGTTGCCGCGGCTGCCAGCAGCAGCAGCAGCAGCAATTCCACATAGACTATATTTTCCATTAAAATGTCATTTGGAAGTTCACCTATTGCTACAAAAATTGAATTGCTCAAAACAAGAAGATCAATGCAGGTAGCAAAAATGGTGCATAAAATTTTGGATGATAAGCGCGAAGTATTGTTAAAAAAAATAGACGAAATGATAGAAGAAGCAAGCAAAGCCCGAGATGATATTTGGAATCCATTAAATGAAATATATAAATCCATTTTTAACTCTTACCTGTCATTAGGCTCTGCCACTATGGATTCTATATCAACAACAATTCCACCAAGTGTTGAAGTGGATGTTAACATTCGCAGAATTGTTGATGTTAAGGTGCCAACACTGAAGGTAACGGAAACCCAGTCGCCCGATAAAATTGGTTATGGTTTTATTGACACCGTTGCCTCTGTAGACAATGCATCAAAACTTATAAAAAACGTATTACCTGGAATTTATAGAGCTGCTGAGTATGAAAATGCTATTTTTAGATTAGCTAAAGAATTGGAGAAAACTCAAAAGTTAATAAACGCTCTTGAATATGTCATAATGCCCCAATACCAAAATTCAATGACTTTTATTAAATCTACATTGGAGGAACGGGAACGAGAGGAATTCGTAAGACTTAAGAAAGTGAAAGTGGTACTTGATAGAAGGAAGGAATGATTTCAATGAATGATGAATTTATTAATGATTTGTTTGAAAAATCTAAACTAAAAATAAAATCGGAGCACGACAACATGGTAAATCGAATTAAAGAAATTCTTGAAACAAATAAATCGAATGCAATAAAAAAAATCAAAAACTTGTCTTGATGGTAAACTATTTTTTATTTCTTTTATTTTGATTTTTTTAGATGATTTTTTCGTTATAGTTAAATAGGGTATCTAAACTTGCTTAAATTGTGAAAATGAGAATACAATCTTTTTCTTCAATGATGATATTTGGAATTACATTGGTGACTGGTGGCGGGTATTTCATAGGAGAAAATGCTTTCGCACAGGAACAACAACAACCAGCGGGACAGGCGCAAGCTGAATCTGCTGGGATGAAGTTTATTGGTGCAGGTGTCGCTTTTGGTCTTGCTGCTTTAGGTGCAGGTGTTGCTATAGGGGGAGTAGGTGCTGCTGGTTTAGCCGCAATTACTGAAAAACCTGAACTCCGTTCTCAAGCATTAGTTTTCACTGCTCTTGGTGAGGCTATCGCAATTTACGGTATAGTTGTAGCTATAATTATCCTTGGACAATCTTGATAACTCAAGGTCATTTTTTTTTATTTTATTTTGTAATGATCTATAAATTAAATGCATAATTTTTTATATCATGCCTAACCAATCGTTTTTGCTTTCTATACCTATATCAAAATCATGTCATTTGTGATCTAAATAAAATTGCGAATTTTCATAATGCCGAGGTATTGATCGTGATGGCAAAAATTAATCATTGGTAGTTTATTAGCTCATTTGTTGTTATTGATCTTGCACAATATTGACATTTTAACATTATAGTTTTCTTATCAATTATTTCAATTTTAGATTTCAAACCCTCTTCTGTATTTGTAATGCATCTCAAATTTGGACATTTAAAAAAACCAATAATGTTATCGGGCAATTGTATCCTTCTTTTTTCATTCAATGCATAGTTTTTAATTATGTTTATTGTAGCATTTGGAGCTATTAATGCAAGTTTATCTGTTTCTTTCTTTTCCAAGAATTTGTTTTCAACCTTGATAATGTCTTTTTTTCCATGTTTTATGCTTGGAACATTCAATGCAACCGTAATTACGTTTCCTTCCTGTCCTGTAATATTCAGTATATTGAGAACAAGCAGTGCCCTTGGTGATTCAATATGGTCTATTACAGTACCGTTTTTTATCCTTCTTACTAATAGTTGACTAGATTCGGACATCTGATTGTATTTACTGTGGTTATTCTAAATACTTTTTTTGGCCTTTACAATTTGCTTATTTTTTGTTAAAAATTTGTTTCATCTCTTCAACCCATTTATTCTTATCCTTGTATATTCTTTTTTTATTTCTTGGTTTGCATTTAGTTAGTAAATGCGCACACAGGATGGGGAAATATACTGACACGTCCCCATATACCACAACATTTCCTTTGTGGGATGTCTTAATTTTCCCCCAACTCTTACCCTCTTGTAATGTTGCGCCCGAAAGGCCTCCTGTATCTGGCCTGGCATCAGTAAGTTGTACTATAAAATCACTACCACCCTCCTTTATTTTCAATATTTGATAAAGTGCTGGTCCTGTTTGTTGGAAAAAGTTTTTAGGAACTCCACCACCCAATTCAACCCCACCAGACTTTTCGCTTTTCCATAAAATTGCAGCAGACTCAGCTATATCCTGAATAACATTTATCGAGATTTTTTCATTTAACATTAATGGTAACATGTTTAAACCAATTGAAGAATCACTAAGAGCTGGGATATAAACGGGGACATCGGATTTAAAAGCAGAAACCATAAACGATTTTTCGGGATATTTGGATTTTTCGGACGTAGCTTTTCCAATAAAATATGATAAATCAGCAGTAGATCCGTTTTCTACATTTTTATTTGTGTGGTAAATGTTCTCAATGTTCTTTTGTATTATTGTATCTTGGGATTGAAGGGTGCCGTATTCTTTAATATAAACATCATAAATCCTAACTATTTGTTTTGAATATAGTATGTCGTCATCAACATCAAAATGACCCTGCCTTACTGGTAAATCGTATGCAAAATGCAAGTCATGATATGCATTGGCACCCGTTGTAACAATCCAATCAATAAAACCCTTTTCTATCATTGTTGAGATTATTTTTCCAAAGCCTATGGGAGTCATTGCTCCAGCAATTGTTAAACAAACCGTGGCATCTGTCTCAATCATTTTAATCATGATGTCCGCGGCTTCTGCTAACCGTCTTGCGTTATAACCTGTTTTTCCAAACAAATCTATCAATTCTGATATCGTCATGTCTGCAAATACTTCAGGGGGATCTATTTTCATTCCTGAAAAACTATGCCGGTTATTATTATTCAATTCAGCTTACATTTTGAGTTGTTATGTCTGTAATTTAACCTGTCTTAATTAATAATAACTTCTTGAATGCATAATGTATTTAATAATAAAAATTTTATATATTTTTATTGAGCGCGGAAAAAAAAACGGCAAATGTTGATACTGATTCCAATGATATTCTATCTAAGGTTGTGCAGGACTATGACATCGATGTCTCTTCTGATTTTAAACAAATTCTTCAAAATATGAATGAATCAGGTGGGTTTGAAGGACGACATTTGGCAAATGGTATTGTTATTCTCCAGAATATGATGAGGGAAAAAAACTGCACAAAATTTTTATCTTTTGTAGGGGCATTAATTTCGACTGGAAATAGGGGAATTGTTCGTGACCTAATAAAAAATAAAATGTTTAATTGTATCATTACAACGTGTGGTGCTTTGGACCATGATATTGCCAGATCTTTTTCTTATTATTATGAGGGGGATTTCAGCCTAGATGATAAAGTCCTTTTAAACAAAGATATTCATAGATTGGGAAATGTTTTAGTTCCAAACAAAAACTATGGGCCATTGATTGAAAATAAACTTCAACCCATATTGCAGAGTCTTTATGACAAATCAAAATCTTCTAAAGAGTTTTCCCCATCAGAAATCATTAATTATATTGGTAGTAATTTAAATGATACCTCCTTTTTATATTGGGCTTTTAAGAATGATGTTCCTGTATTTGTTCCTGGAATTGTCGATGGTGCAGTTGGAAACCAAATATGGTTATTTAATCAAAGTCATAAAGACTTTAGAATTGATATTTTAAAAGATCAAACTTTATTGTCTGAATTGATATTTGATTCCAAAATGACAGGTGCGTTTATGCTTGGTGGTGGTATCTCTAAGCATCATACGCTTTGGTGGAATCAGTATCGAGGGGGGCTTGATTATGCCGTTTATGTTACTACCTCGCCTGAGTGGGATGGAAGTTTAAGCGGTGCGCCTGTTAGAGAAGCCATATCTTGGGGAAAGGTTACTACCGAGGCAAAACAGATTACTATTCACGCAGATGTTAGCACAATATTGCCTTTTGTCTACTACGGATTAATTTCAAAATAAAATAGGTGGGTTTTCTGTATGAGGTGAGCCAAAGTATCCAAATTATGTGAAAATAATAACTAATTAATAGTTATTTTGGTTATGCGGGCTGAATTTGAATCGCTGGGCTGATCCATTGCGTTGGTTGATACATTGGCTATTTTATCAACCACGTCCATTCCTTCTATCACTTTTCCAAAAACCGTGTATTGATTGTCTAAAAATTTTGAATCATTCAATACAATAAAAAATTGTGAGCCTGCACTATTGGGATCCATTGTTCGTGCCATGGAAACTATTCCTCGTTCATGAGGGATATTGTTAAATTCTTGATTTATTGTGTATCCTGGCCCACCCGTACCCCATGCTTCTTTATTGCTGTCGTTTTTCGTATTCGGATCGCCTGCTTGGATGACAAAACCTTTAACTAGTCTATGGAATGCTACTCCGTCATAAAATCCCTTTTTAGCCAACTCCTGGAAATTTTCAACATGCTTGGGTGCCACATCTGGGAAAAATTGTATTTTAATTAGACCTTGTGATGTTTCAATATTTGCCGTATTGGCTGTATTATTTGTGGTCATATTACTATTATCTAATGATGTGTTGTTATTGTTGATAATATTAGATTTGTTATTTACTGCTGCTTCGGATATTTTTTCAGCAGAGGCTGGTGACACTTCTGCCTGATCTGCTGTTGATGTTGTACTGCTACTGTTGTTTTCTGTAATAAGGCTTTTTGAGATACTGTTGGTTTGATGATTGTTATCCGATGTGAAATTGCTGTTTACTTTGTACAATAATACTCCAAAAAATAGTCCGGGATTGTTATTCTCAAAACTCTTTGAAGCATATTCTAATGTTAAAGGTAGTGAGGAATTTCCTTTGGGATATTTTATGTCTTTAACATAGAATGGAATTGAATTTGGTTGGTATTCTGGAGCTACTATTCCATTAGTTGGATTGAAATACCCTATGGACTTGAAGGGCATCATGTGACCCAAAAGAGAATCCCAATACTTTTGTTTTGGTGTTTCTCCGTTGGATTCTAGATAGTCTTTAGCATCAAATCCACCTATTTTTATAAACCAATGTTTTTTACTCTCATCTCCTCCAGTTCCCAGAACAAAAATGGGGCTATTACTGTTGGGATCAAATGCTGGTAATTTTTGTCCTACTACATATACTAAAATATAATCAGCTTTTAAATTATTGGCTATCTTCAATCCTTCCTCTTCTGGACTTATAAACATTTTTGCAATCGATTCAATTCTTGTTTGGTTAATTGTTGCATTATCTGCTAGTGATGTCCTGTTGCCCATAGTCGTAATCCAATATCCATAGTCCCACCATGATGCTATAACTGAATCATTGGTTGTATTTTTTGATATCCAGTTCAAGGTATCTATCCAATCATTTGTTGTTAACCTGTAGCTTGTGCCCCCATTCGCAATAGACGTAGGCACGTCTGCAGAGCTTACCCAGTTTGTATTACGGTCGTACACCATTGGAATTGTCAGCATGATGATTAATAGGGAGGAAAATCCTATATATGCAAAAAAATGCTTTTTTGTTTTTATTTTATTTGTTATTAAGGGTTTAGCATTGCTTTGAACTAATCCTGTATTTTGTAACTCATTGTCTCTTCTAATTGATGTTATGCTTCGTATTATCTCATAAATTCCTATACTTGATAAGATTACCATGCTTATAGATGCAAATACTAGTAACCTTGCAAAAGTTGAACTAATGTAAATTCCAGTCAAACCTATTATCAACGCGAAAATCATTGTTGTATTGTTTTTATTTTTAAATGCAATCCAGATTCCTAGCCCTGAAAAAAGTATTAAGACAGAAAACTGCCTGAAATAGTCAACAATTGTAGGGGTAGAGTGTTCTGCAACAGATTCTACTAACGCGCTTTGGGCAGATAAAAATGGGTTTACAGCATTAAGGTATCTAAATGAGGGTGATTGATAAAGGCCACTTGAGATTATTGCAATTCCGATAACAACAATAATGCCAAAGACTATAGCTGTATTTCTAATAGCTTTTTTTTCAGAACTTTTTCTCTTTACTAGTGTTGCCAAAAATAAAAATGCGGTACTACCCATCAGTAGCATCCCTTGCAGTCCAAATACAAAAGATGTGCCTGGCCTTGGAAAAGCTAATGCAACCAATAAAACTGATATTGTAAACAAAACAGATACCAGTAGGGGATTTTTTAGATCTTTTGAAACAAATGCAAGTATAACTATAAAA